>Ga0129308_1000382_pt1 | contig 69669 bp, 91 predicted proteins | sample L827metagenome_FD_94440 | JGI IMG/M metagenome (GOLD analysis project Ga0129308, IMG submission 94440) | Ring-tailed lemur group fecal microbial communities from Wisconsin, USA - L827 metagenome | ecosystem: Host-associated > Mammals > Digestive system > Large intestine > Fecal | place: USA...
AAGATGGTCCTTTTCCATCGATTAAGTTAGCTCCTTCTACTTGATAAGCAGATGTTGAAGCTCCCCATAAAAAATCACTTGGGAATGGTTTTAGTTTTTTGTGTAACATTTTATTTCCTCCTTGTTTTTACGGCTTTATTATACCTTAAAGTAATGTAAATGGAACCGTTTTCCAAAATATGAAAAAAGCACTAAAGAGGGATGGTAAAATCAAAGATTTACTAAGTGTAAGGGTAATACATATTAGCTAAATATAACCTTTAAAAATGAAAAATATGCATTTTATTCTAATAATTGCTTTATTTTATAAACTAGAGAAAAATTTTTTTATCTTGGACTAATGTGATGAATTTGTTATAATTGTAATCGTAAGAGATTTTTGTATATTTCTTTATCAAAAGTATATTATCATGGAGAGCAAGAAAGTTATTATTAATTTAAATTAATGTAGCTTAAATTGGACATTTTTTTAATTTATCATAGTCTGATATGGTCTGCAAAAATATGGCATGATAGAGTATAGTAAAATGGTAGAATAAAGAAAAAGGGAGAATTAACATGGAAAGTTTAGAAAACATAGCCGAGAGAATTAGTACGACTAAGAAGTCCTTAGAAGAGCACCCAAGACAAAATCTAGAAATTGCAATTAAGGAATTATTGGAAATTAGCAAAGAGCTGGATCTGGTAAAGAAATCGATTAAATAAAATTACTAAACGGTTAATAGAAAAGAGCAGGATATTTAATTATTTTGCTCTTTTTTTATTTAAATATTTGGATTGAAGAATTAAAGTATTTTTATTTCCACTAGATTAGACAAAAAAGTAATGCAATATATGGTTAAGTATAGTAGTAATGTTTTATTTAACTGACATAATAAATTATTTAGAGCATATATATGTGTTAGTTATTGTGATTTAGATAGTATCAAAGCATGAGTGAATGGCAATACTAGGAGGTATGGTTGAATGTTACTTAAACCATTAATATTAGGTGTATCAATAGATTTCGGATTGTTATCAATTGCTTTAACATTAAGATTTATAATTTATCCACTATATCAGTCTTGGATTAGTCAAAAAAATCTGGTTAATGAAAAAACAATTGTAGAGGATTTAGAAAAAACGATTGAGATACGAATTGAAGAAATTGATGGATCTGATCACTATAAACAATATTTAAAGATTTGAAAGGAGTTTTAGTATGTGTAGTTTACAGGTTGACAGCCAATATTTTGATAAAATCTGTAACGGTGTGATTAACCATTTAGTTGTTTGTAAAGAAGAGGGAATTGAGCAGGGGGATTGTGTTTCTTTACGAAAACTAGGAAAAACAAATATCAGTTGTGTAGTAAAAGTTGAGTATGTTGATTGTGAAGGCTCAGGTGTAGATGAAAATTATTGTATTCTTGGAGTTAAAAGAATATAAAAAGCCCTTATTGCAGGGCTTCCCATTCTTCCATTAAAGTATTTAACTGATTTTCTAATTCGGAAATTTCATCATTGATCTGATTATATTTCTGATAATCATTTAGAACTTCTTCACTATGAAGCTGTTCAGTTAAAGTGTTGATCTTGGTTTCTAGTATAGAAATATTAGTTTCTATCTTTTTTATTTTATTTTGCTGTTTACGATAAAGAGCATTTTGCTGTTTCATATCAAGATAATCAACATTTTCTTTTTTGAGCGGCTTAGCAACGCTTTTATGATTTAAATAAGTATCGTAATTACCATCGTAACTGATGGCTTTTGTGCTCGTTAATTCGATCACACGAGTTGCTACTTTATTAATGAAATAGCGGTCATGGCTAATAAAGAAGATTGTTCCTTCAAATTGGTTTAAGGCATCTTCAAGAACTTCTTTAGAAGCAATGTCTAAGTGGTTGGTTGGTTCGTCTAAAATTAAAAGATTTGCTTGTTTTAATAATATTTCAGTAAGTACAACACGTCCTTTTTCACCACCAGAAAGTAAAGAGATTTCTTTAAAAACATCATCGCCTTTGAAGTTAAATAAGGCAAGACTGTTGCGAATCTCAGTATTAGTCATCTTAGGAAAATTATCACTAATTTCATTAAAAATAGTTTTATCCATTGCTAGTGTGCTATGTTCTTGATCATAGTAAGCAAGGTCTACTTTACTACCAAATTTAATTTTACCTTGATAAGCATTTAGCTGATCGAGGATAGTTTTAAAAAGAGTTGTTTTACCCACACCGTTATCCCCGACAAGAGCAATACGCTCTTGTTTTTTTATATCGATATCAATGTTTTTAAATAAAATTTCATCAAATTTAACAGCTAGGTTCTCTATTTTTAAAACATCAAAACCGGACTCACGTTTTGGTTTAAAATTAATCGTGATTGTATCTGGCAAGTTCTCAGGCTTGTCAATACGTTCAATTTTAGCTAACTGCTTTTCTTTAGATTCGGCTCGTTTAACTTGTTTTTCACGGTTATATGATTTTAGTGTATCGATACTCTCTTGAATTCTTTTAATTTCTTTTTGTTGATTTAAATAATGTTTTAAATCAACAGCTCTTTGCTTTTTCTTTAAAATTGAATATTCGTTATATTTACATTTATAGCTTTTGGATTTTCCATTTTCGACTTCTACAATTTTATTAGAAACTTGATCAATAAAGTAACGATCATGGCTGACTGTGATGATTGCATGAGGATAATTTTTTAAATATCCTTCTAAGAAATTAATAGCACTATTATCTAAATGGTTAGTAGGTTCGTCAAGTAACAATAGCTTTGGTTCTTGAAGCAGCATTTTAGCAAGAGCTAAACGTGTTTTTTGACCACCAGATAGCATTGAAACTTTTAAATTGAATTCTTCTTCGCTAAAGCCCAGTCCCTTTAAAACGCCGGTTAATTTACTGGGATAACTATATCCATCTTTATCATGAAATGATTGAGTTAGACGATCATATTCATTTAAAATACGTTCACTATGATCAGTTGTCATTTCATTCTCTAATTGACGTAGTCTATTTTCAATTGTGATCAATGGTGCAAAAACATCAAGGCCAACATCGTAAACTGTTTTATCCATCGCTAAGTCATGCTGTTGTTTTAAATAACCTAGTGTTAATTCTTTATTACAAAAAAGGTCACCGCTATCATAGTTTTCTTCGCCCGCAATAATTTTTAGAATAGTAGTTTTACCAGCACCATTAACTCCGATAATTGCGACTTTATCATGATCATCAATTTTAAAGGTTATATCTTTTAATAAGGGAATCCCTTGAAATGATTTTGTTATATTTGAACATTCTATTAACATATTTTATCACCCAATGTATTCTAACATATTTTCATTGATATTTATAGTAAGGCTTTTGTTTTAAGAAGAAAAGTAGATATTTTATTTTAGGAATTCACAAATTTATTATTAAAAAAGTGTAATTAAAAATTACTCGATTAAATCAAGTAAATAATAGATTTTTATTAAAGTGTTTTATTTTTAGTACATCTTGTGGTAAAATTTGTTCCAAAGGGTTGTAATCAAGATTGTTTTTTTGTATAATTGTATGCAATATAAGAATAATGGGGGTATATCGTGATGGGTATGAATTTAGCATACAAAATTTTAAGTAGTAAACTTAAAGATGGAAATCTTGTTCCAGGAGAACAAATTGGAATTCAAATTGATCAAACACTAACACAAGATTCAACAGGTACAATGGCTTATCTTCAACTAGAAGCAATGAATATTAAACATGTTGCAGTAGAGAAAGCAGTGGCATATATTGATCACAACATGTTACAAACAGGATTTGAAAATATGGATGATCATGAATTTATCCGCAGTGTGGCTAAAAAGCATGGGATTGTTTTTTCAAAACCAGGTAATGGAGTTTGTCATCAATTACAATTAGAAAACTTCTCAAAACCAGGAAAGACTCTAGTTGGATCAGATTCACATACACCAACTTGTGGAGCAATGGGTATGATTGCTATTGGGGCAGGGGGATTAGATGTCGCAGTAGCGATGGCAACAGGTAAATATTACTTACAATGTCCTAGTGTTGTTAAAGTTAATTTGACTGGAAAAAAAGCACCATGGGTAAGTGCAAAAGACATTATTTTATATATTCTTCAGCAATTAACGGTTAAGGGTGGCGTTAATAAGATTATTGAATATACGGGAGATGGAGTTGCTTCATTATCATTGACTGATCGTGCTACGATTTGTAATATGGGGGCTGAATTGGGAGCCACTACATCAGTTTTCCCGACCGATGAAAGAACAAAAGAATATTTAGCACAACAAGGGCGAGTAGATGATTACATTGAAATGAAAGCTGATGAAGATGCTACATATGATCAAGAATTAGATGTTGATTTAAGTGCATTAGTGCCAATGACTGCTAAGCCTCATAGTCCAGATGCGGTAGTACCAGTAAAAGAACTTGAAGGAATGAAAGTAAATCAAGTTGTGATAGGAAGTTGTACTAACTCATCTTTTGCTGACATGATGAAGGCAGCTAAGATTTTAAAAGGACGCAAAGTTGCGGATCATGCTTCTTTAGTTATTGCGCCAGGATCAAGTTCAATTCTTGCGATGCTTTCACAAAATGGAGCATTAGCTGATATGGTTCAAGCTGGAGCAAGGATTCTTGAATGTGGTTGTGGACCATGTATTGGAATGGGTCAAGCACCGCTCTCAAAAGGGATTTCATTAAGAACGATTAATCGTAATTTCAAGGGACGTTCAGGAACAAATGATGCAAGCGTATACTTAGTATCACCGGAAATTGCGGCATTGAGCGCAATTAAAGGGTACATGTCAGAAGAATTTGAAGATGATATGTATTTAGAAGAAGTGCCAAATACCCCATTTATTAAAAATGGAAATTTCTTCATTGATGAATATGACGAAAATAATGAAGTATATATGGGACCTAATATTAAACCGGTTCCACGTGGAGAAAAAATTACAGATGAAATTAGTGGAAAAGTTGTTTTAAAAGTTGGTGATAATATTTCGACAGATCATATTGTTCCTTCAGATAGCAAATTATTGCCATATCGTTCAAATGTGCCACATTTAGCAAAATTTTCATTCAGTAAAGTAGATCCTGAATTCTATGATCGTGCAATTGCTAATAATGGGGGATTCATCGTTGGTGGTGATAATTATGGTCAAGGAAGTTCCCGTGAACATGCGGCTTTAGTACCAAACTATTTAAAGATTAAAGCAATCTTTGCAGTATCATTTGCGAGAATTCATCGTTCTAATTTAATTAATAATGGTATTTTACCTTTAGTTATTGAAGCTAAAGACCAAGATTTCTTCAATGACCAAGATAGTTATAAAATCGTTAATATCAAAGATGTTGTTGAACATAATGGTAAAGTAAAAGTAATTAATGAAACTACTAATGATTCAATCGAGGCTGAATTAACATTATCACCTCGTGAAAAAGTAATGATTAATTACGGTGGTTTATTAAATGCAATTAAAGAATTGGGAGGTGAATTTTAATGAAAGCTGTTTTAATCCCTGGTGATGGAATTGGAAAAGAAATATCAAAGAGTGTCGTTGATATCACTAAAGCGATGAAGCTTGACATTGAATGGGTGGAATATCAGGCTGGTGCTGAATATGCAGCTACAACGAAAGAAGTTTTTGAACCAGGACTTGTTGATGCTATTAAAGAATATAAATGGGCTTTAAAAGGTCCGACAGCAACGCCGATTGGAACGGGATTTAGAAGTGTCAATGTTGCCTTGCGACAACAGTTTGCAACTTATGCTAATGTTCGTCCAATCAAATCATTTAAAGGAATCAATTCTCGTTATGAAGACATTGATCTGGTTATGATTCGTGAAAATACCGAAGATTTATATAAAGGGATTGAGTATATGATCAATCCAAATATGGCAAATGGAATTAAATTAATTACTCGTGAAGCGAGTGAAAAGATTTGTCGTTATGCTTTTGAATATGCTAAGAACAATAGACGTAAAAAAGTAACAGCAGTTCATAAAGCGAATATTATGAAATATACAGATGGATTATTTTTAGAAGCGTTTAGAGATGTGGCTAAAGATTATCCAGATATTGAGCCACAAGAGGTTATTGTTGATAACATGTGTATGCAATTAGTAATTCGTCCAGAAACTTTTGATGTTTTAGTTGCACCAAATTTATATGGTGATATTGTTTCTGATTTATGTGCTGGATTAGTTGGCGGTCTAGGATTTGCACCAAGTGGGAATATTGGTGATGAATTTAGAATTTATGAAGCTGTTCATGGAAGTGCACCAGATATTGCTGGTAAGGGTATCGCTAATCCGAGTGCATTATTATTAGCATTTGCATTAATGTTAGAGGCATTAGGGAAATTAGATGATGCTAATAAATTGCGTGAGGCTTTAGCAGCTGTAGTTGAAGAAGGAACTACTGTAACACCTGATATTGGGGGTAGTGCTTCAACAGACGAGTTCACCGCAGCCATCATCAGAAAGTTAGGTTAAACAATGACAAAGAATTTATTAGAAAATACCGGACATGGGTCGCTTGGAAATAAAATTTTCACCGTTTTGCGTGATAAAATCTTAAATGAGGAATATACTCAAGGACAAAAATTAAATGAAGTTGCTTTGTCTAAAGAGTTGAATATTTCTAGAACTCCAATTCGTGAGGCTCTAAAACAGTTGGAATTAGAAGGTTTGGTTAAAAGTATTCCTAATAAAGGAGTTTATGTACTAGGGTTTTCTCATCGTGATATCGATGATATGTTGGAAATTCGTTATGCTTTAGAAGGGCTAGCAATCCAATTAGCAATTGAGCGAATTAATGATGAGGAACTTGAAAAGATAAAAGAAGTGTATGATTTAATGGAATTTTATGCTGAAAAAGGTGATCAAGAGAAGTTTAATGAAATTAATATTGCTTTTCATGAGGCTATTTATCGTTGTACCCAATCAAAGTATTTTGAGCAATTATTAACAGATATTAATTATTATATTCATGTAACTTCAAGGCATTCAATTCGTCAACCGGATCGTTTAATTTCAGCAGCACAGGAGCATCGAGAAATTTATGAGGCAATTTTAGCTCGTGATAAGGATTTAGCTAAAGAAAAAATTCAAAATCATATTCGTAAAACACAAGTGCTGGTAAGAAATTACTATGAAAAAAAGCAACAGGATAAGGCCTAAGGGCCTTTTTTAATTAGTCAAAAAAGGTTTTATCAAGTATAATAAATAAATGAGGTGTAAAGATGAAAATAGGTATACTAGATGATGAGCGGTCAATGCTACTTAGAATCAGAGGGTATGTAGAGGAGGCTAGAATTAAGGAACCATATACAGTTGAACTTTTTCAAGATGTTGAAGAGTTTTTTAATTGTGGTAAAAACTTTGATATTCTTTTATTAGATATCGATATGCCAACAATGAGTGGAATACAGGTAGCAAAAAAATTATTGAAACAAAATACGATCATAATATATATAACTAATTATGAAAATAAAATGCAGGAGGCGTTTGATATTAATGTAGCAGGATATTTACTTAAATCAGAATTAGAAACAAAGTTAACGCCAACCTTGCTTAAAGCGATAAATCGTAGACAACAAAATGATGATATCTGGATCAAGAAAAAGGGAGAGATTTTTCATTTTCGAAGTAGAAATATTATTTATATCGAATCAGTAAAAAGATACTTACATTTTTATACTAATGATAATAATTTCTATATTCCTTATATGACGCTTGAAGAAGTTAATCAGTATTTACCAGATAATTTTGTCCAAATAAATAAAAGTCAGATAATCAATATTAATATGGTTGTTTCGATGAATGGATATATTTTAAAATTAAAAGGTATTGATGAATCGCTAGAAATTAGTAGAAGAAGAAAAAAAGATGTATTTAATCTTTTAATGCAGGAGATCAAAGAGTGATGATTAATTTTTTTATTGAGTATTTATATACATTGATATATGTTGTTGCTTTAAGTTATGTTATTTCATTAACCTATCCATATATTCGTAAAGAAAACATGCTTAGAAATATTATGGTTATATTAAGTTATACGTTTGTTTTGAATATTGTTACGTATACTTCACCACATAATGGCTGGTTATATGTAATTGGTAATTTAATGTGTATTAGTTTGGATTTTATTTATTGTGGGGTATTGGTTAAGAGATTTAGGCTTAATAATTTGTTTATCACTACAATTTATTATTCAATTCAAATTATTGTCGGCTCAGTTATGATTGCAGTGGCGCTAGAAATTTTTGACAATACATATTTGGATATCGTATGGGGGAGTATGCGAGTTGTTTTTCCTTTAGGAAACTATATATCATCAGCATTGATATGCAAATATGCGGTTCAAAAACGTGATTTTGTGGAACATCAGTTACCTAAAAAATTTTTATATTCGTTTTGTTTGATCAATATTGTTGAAGTGATTATTGTACTGATTTTAAACGTATTATCAGTTGAACAGGGGGATATTTATATCTTTTTTATATTGATCTTAGCAGGTGTTCAAATGATTTTGGTAAATAATTATATCATCAATTCTTCCCGTATGTATTTACGTAATAAGGAGTTAGAGTTAGCAAATTATTCATATGCTACAACTCGCCGTCATATTAGTGAATTAGAAAAAGAACAAGAACGTCTTTATAAGTTTAAGCATGACATTAATAATCATTTACAAGTCCTAGAAGAAGTAGTCGAAACAGAATCAGTCGCTAACCAATATTTAAAAGCAATTAAAGAAGATTTAAATGCTCCAGTTAAATTGATACGTACGGGAAATATTTTTGTAGATGCTTGTTTAAATGCGAAGATTCGCAATAACGATGAAGTTAATTATGTTGTAGATGCAGTGATTGATCGCAATGTTAATATTGCTCAAGACAAATTATGTTCTCTATTATTTAATCTGATAGATAATGCTACTGAAGCTGCTTTAAAAACAGCGGAGAAGATAGTTGAAATCAAAATTTTTAGTAAAGGCAATATGCTTTTGATCAGCATAATAAATTCGACTAATAGACCTCTTAATTATGAAAGTAAAAAAGGAAGAGATCATGGAAAAGGATTAATAATCATTAAAGAGGTTGTAGAAACCTATCATGGAACAATGGAATATTTCTATGAAAATAACAAGGTGCATTGCGATATTTTACTGAATGTTGATAATTAAAAAGCCGTTTATGTCATAATATTGACCGTTAGTGTAGAAAAAAAGGATAAAACCGCAAGCTGTTAAGTTGTGTAGTATAATAGATTATGGGAGAGATGTAATAATAATAAAATAAAAAGTATTGTCTTTCTATACATAATCTCCAAGTTATAATATTACTACATGGCCGCAAGTAATATTTATAGCTATTTCTCACAAACGTCTATTGGATAGAAGTTTGAATTAATAATCTAATCTCTTTTTTTAAAGCTTTGTGCTATTGTCCGGCACAAAGTTTTAATTTTTTTAGAAGTATTTAATAACAAAATAGGACCGGTTAGTACATTGAAAATATTTTTAGGAAGATTTAATAGTATAATGGACATGGAGGATAGATATGAAACGTTTTTGTGAAAAAATAAGCAGATTTTTATTAGATGTTGATAATGTGACTGAGGATGAAATTGATGAAGTAAGATTTGGTATTGAACTCATTTTGACTCAAATGATTTTATTTTTTTTGTTGTTAGCAATCGGCATTTTTAGAAATATGGTACTAGAAACAATAATATTTATTATTGCATTAGTTGGATTACGGACATTTGTAGACGGTTATCATGCTGATAGTTTTTATCGCTGTATGTTTTTAACGACTTTGTTATATCTTGGTACGCTCTATTTTGCGGATTTTGAAAATAGCTATCTTCTAATTATGGCAATACTTATTGCTGCTAAAGCATTTATGTGGCAAGAAAATCATGAAGCACGGAATGTGAAAATAAGTAAATTAATTTTTTGGGGATGTCTGGCTGTGATTGGATTAATTTATCCTATAGAACCACGACTAAGCATGATAATTGGTTTTACTTTATTTTTTACAGGTGTAAGTATGGAGGTGAAAAAACATGGCTATAAAGAAAAAAGTAGTTTCATTAGTGAAAAAAGTATCTAAAAAATATGCAGATAATTATTCACCGGGTGGGATGTACAAACCAACAAGAAATAAGAAATAACAAAATAAAAGATGCTTTTCCATTTGGTAAAGCATCTTTTATTATACCATTGCGTAATTTAATGAATTATTGGTAGGATATTGTGCTGGATTTTCAGTACCATTTAGAGCTTCTAAACGTACTTTCATTGGTACCTTATTATTAAATCTTTCGTTATTGTAGAAGTCAATATGAGTTTCAATTGCTTTTTTTAATTCATTGAAAGAATTAAATTTGTTAAGATAATACATCTCACTTTTAATAATTCTCCAAAATCTTTTAGCAGAACCGTTATCGATACATTTTCCAACTCTTGACATACTTTGAGTAATATTAGCTTCCTTCAACTTTTTTAAGATAATATTTTTTTCTTTAAGTTCAGATTGGTGTTTTAAACGTTCATTTTCATATTGTAATTTTTCTAACTCATTTAATTGTGATTCATCTTTGCACTTACCTCTATTGTCTTTTAGACCTTCTTCACCTAATTCTAAATATTTCTTTACCCATTGATATACTTGTGAGTAAGAAACCTCAAAAAGTTCAGCTGCTGATTTATATTCTTTCTCATAATCTAAATAATATTATACAATTTTAATTATTTCTTCTAATGTTGCTTTTTTTGATTTGGTCATGTAGACATCTCCTTTAGGATCATAATCTGTTAATTTTTAGTGACTATTATAACTGGTAGCCCAACTTCATAAAGATGAAGAAGAATGAGTATTGTATTTATTGCTTAAATCTCTCAAAGAATCTTTACTATTTAAATGCTCTTGAATTATTATTTGTTTTATTTCTTTAATTCTGTTCTTATACTCTAAAACTGCTTGTATCTTTTTTTATTGTATATTACGTGCCATAAGAAAAGATCCCTCTTTTCATGGACAACTTTATTTAAGTTGTCTATTTTAGAGAGATCATATCAAATTCACGAATTTTTTATTTAGTCTAAATCTCTAGCGATTTCATCTTTTACTGTAACACCAGCTGCTTCTAATTCAGCGATCTTATCAGCAAATTGTGGTAAGTGTTTTTTATGAGCAATTAATAATTCATCTAAAACACGTTTAGCATTTTCACCAGAAGGAATTTGTGGATTTAAGATAAATGCTTGTAAAGCTAATCCATAATCACCAGTTACAGCAGCTTCTTCAACACATAATTCCATATTTTTCATGCATTGTAACCAACCACGTTGAGCAGGTTCTAATGGTCCAAAAGCGATAGCTAAAGCTCCAGCTGAACCGATATGAGCAGATACTTCTACAGCACAATCAGCAGGAAGATCAGGTACAGCACCATTGTTTTTAGTAGTTACAACAAGGTGAGTATTTTTATTAGCATAGATTGATGCGATAGTTTCACATGCAGCATCTGAATAGTGAGTACCACCACGTTTAGTTAATTGTTCAGGTTTGTAATTTAAATTTGGATCTTTATATAATTCAAATAATTCTGCTTCAGTTTGTTTTACTTGTTGTCCACGAGTTCCAATTCCATTATATTCTTCAAGCCCATGAGCTAACATTTCTTGTTGACGATAGTAATATCTATGATATCCACAAGGAATTAAATTCATTTGTTTTAATTGTTCTTTAAAGAATGGGATATCATGAATATTTGCAGGAATACCAGAATCTTTACCTTCATACATTGCATCAATGATTTTTCCAGTTACATCTGTACCGTCTAAATCAAAAACGCGGTGCCAGTGGAAATGGTTTAATCCAGCAAATTTATAAATTAATTTATCTAAAGTTGTTCCGATTGTTTCTGGTTCAGCCATCATAGCCCCAACTGGTACGTTACATAAACCAATTACACGATCCCATTTACCATATTTCATAACTGCCTCAGTAACCATACCACTAGGATTTGTGAAGTTTACTAACCATGCATTTGGACATAATTCTTTCATGTCTTCAACAATGCTAAGGATTACAGGAATTGTTCTAAATGCCTTGAAGATTCCTCCAGCTCCATTTGTTTCTTGTCCTAACATACCATAAGAGAATGGAATTCTTTCATCTTTAATACGAGCGTTTAATAAACCAACTCTGAATTGAGTAGTAACGAAATCAGCATCTTTTAAAGCTTCACGACGATCTAAAGTTAAATGTACTTTAACATCGTAAGGAGAAGCGTCCCACATACGTTGTGCCATAGCACCAACGATTTCTAGTTTTTCTTTACCAGCTTCAATATCTACTAACCAAATTTCTTTGATTGGAAGTTCATCATATCTTTTAATAAATCCTTCCATTAATTCAGGAGTATAACTACTACCTCCACCAATTGTTACAATTTTTACAGGTTTCTTTTCCATCTTATTTCCTCCGTATATTTATTTTACACATAAAGCATACACGTTTATTCAAATAAATGTTTTGTTTTTTCAAGACTTGAAAATATCTATCCATCTTATTGACGATAAATCAAGGGTTTCAAGCGATTAGAAGCAGTTAAATGTACCTCGTAAGTAACAAATAAGTAACAAAAAATCAAGGCTTAGGCACCTTGATTTTGTTGATTTCTTTATATAATGTTTCAATTACGGTAGATGTATAAGTATCAAAGGTTATATCTTTCATTTTGTGACCAAGAATACGTTTTCTTATAAACAGATCAACGTTGTTAGACTGACATAATGTTGCAAATGTATCCCTAGTATCATGTATTGTATGCTTCATATTATGATCAGTTAAAAAAGAGGAGAACATAGATGAAAACTGATAGTAGGTACAGTCAATTATTCTTTTCTTTCTCTTCATCAACAGCTGTTTAACAAAAGGTTCGATAAAAGTATGAATGGGAATTACTCGATTTTTACCTGCATCAGTTTTTGATCCAGATACTAAATAGGGGAATTCTGTGTTTAAACAAATATTTTTACGCGGGATATTCAGCAGTTCATTTGCTCTTAAACCGGTGAATATATAAATAAGTATTATTTTAGCCGTATCGCTGTTGTCGCTCATCAATGCTCTTATTTCGTCATTTGAGAAAGCATAATGTTTAGTGCTTTCTTTTGCTTTGCCACATTTTATATATTCAGTGTAATCATCGTCACGATTTATATATTTGTGAATAACTGCATATTCAAATATTTTGCTAACTAAAACTTTCATATGTACTTTTGTACCGTAACCAGCTTTATCACGATCAAATATTTCCTGCAGATCGGCCAGACTTATTTGACTGATCTTGTGGTGGTATATACTATTAAAATGTTTAATCCACGATCTATAACCTTGAGCAGCACTTTTGGATAAGGTGCACAATTCTTCCTGGTATATAATATCAAAGATTTCTTTAAAGGTAGGCATATTCTTTTCACGCTGATCAACAAGCTTCTGGAATGTATCGGGTGCAAGTGCCTCAGCTTCCTGATCGGTAATCTTATTCTTTTGACCAAGTCTGTATAAAGTCAAAGCATCATCAGCCTCATCCCAGGTCTCAAAGGTTCCCAGTACTGTTTGTATCTGTCTACCGGTAATAATGTCTTTTCCAGTGGTTACTTTAGCACACCAGGGACGTCTTCGTTTACCTGATAGTTTTATTACTGTTCCTGCTTTATTTGGCCTGCGCTTAAATGTTTGTTTTCTAGGCATAATAAAAACGCCTCCTTTCATAAAATTATTATTTTTTGTTGTTTTGGTTTTATTTATAAGTTAGAATAAATTATATGGGGTGAGGCTATGAAAATATATGTGTATTTAGATGAGTCTGGATCTATACATAAAAATAGTAATGCAAATCATTTTGCGATTGGTGGTTATATAGTTTATGGCGATAGATTTGCATCATCTAAAGTGATAAATAGATATAAGCGGATAAATAAGAAACATAAAAAGATTAGAAATATGAGTATGAGCGAAGAACTCAAAACTAGGTCTATGTCTATTGAAGAAAAGCTTGAACTTATTAGTAAAATTCAAAAAATAGATAATTTTTATGGATGTGCGATTATTTTTGATAAAGCTCATATGCGAAAAAGAATTGAAGAATCAAATATTTTCTTTAATTATGGTGTCAAGATTTTATTCAAGGATACTATTTTGCCATTATTACCAGAAGGTCAATCATATGATTTTATTTTGTCAGTAGATAATAGAAATATTACAGTTGGTGATTTAGATGATCTTGAAAAATTTTTATCTACAGAATTTTGTTATTTTGATTATACTTTCTCAGTAACTTATTATGATTCTGCTACGCACTATGGAATTCAACTAGCTGATTTAATTGTGAATACTATGTATATGCGATCAAAAAATAGAACACTGGTAGAGCCTGTATTGAACGCTTTGGATATAGGTAAGTTTAGATTAAATATTTTCCCTGGTTTTAAAATGTGTGGGAGAATTAGTAAAATAAATTTCGAGTCAAGCGAATTGACAAAGGTTCGATAAAATGTTACTATCAATATAGAAATAAGACCCGGGATAGGTAGCTAAATGCTAAACGTGCTGTTTGTACGTTGCCTCCTGGGCTTTCTTTTATATATAATGAAAACACGTCCTTTCTATAATTTGCCTTAGACGTGTTTAAATGATATAATTAAGCACGTAAAAGGACTTTTGAGAGAGTCTTTTATAATTATGAAGTATTGGTAGTACTTCATTCAAACTTCACTGTAGGTAGCAGTGAAGTTTTTTTATAATAAGCGAAAAGACACTGATTACTCAGTGCCTCTTCGAAGTCCTCCAGTATTACCACTCTGTATATTGGTGGATCACCTTTGTTATACAAGTATTTTATCACGAATTGTGAGAATGTCAATACATGTACATTACATAATATGCACTAAGATTTATAATAGTATACTAATTTATAAAATAATTTTTAAAATTTTCTTTTACTGATTGTATCTCTGCTTCATTTAATTTTAAAACTTCATTAGTACCTGATTTGTAAAGAGGACCAACTATTCGTTTTACACTTATTCGTCTAACATCATTTGTTCTAACGTAGTTTACTTTCCCATTTACCATAATAGGCGTATTATAAGGGTAGTTACCAGATGTTGATTGAGACGTGATGGGTATTACAATATAACTGCTATCATTAGGATTGCTAGCCATACACCGCTTGAAAATAACTGCTGGTCTCATTTTATGTAATTCAGTACCTATGTTTTCACCAATTTCGACATAATAGAGACAATATTTTTTTATAATTGGATTTCTGTTAATATTTTTATTAAATTCAAGATTTGATTTGTGCTCGAACCAGGTATAATATTTGTAATAATCTTCTGTAAGAATATAGTTTTCTTTAGATAAAGATAATCTTTTCGCCTGGAATGCAGAGTAAGTATCAAGAACCTTTAGAGATAATTTATTTAGTAATAGTTCAGAAAGTTCTATATATTCTTTGTAATTGACTTTAGCGACGGATCCTTTTATTCGTAGCACATCTACAATATTTCTTCTATCAATCTCTAAAAATTCAAACGGATAAGCAACCTTATCTAAACAGCCTATTTTATATGATATTCCTGTCTCATCGTCTTCAGACAAAGGAATGATGCATACTTTATACTTTAAATTTGTGTCACACATGTAAATTCCTAAACTGTCGATACTTTCGCTCATTCTGTATTTATAGATGTTGCCATTATATAATTTTAATTCTTTTTCTTGATTCGGTTTCATATTCCCCTCTCCTTTCTCCCATTTTTATATAAACACTATGAAGTGTGTTTACCGTATTTGGTTATGTATAGATTTAATTTATCACCTTACGCTAATTATTATTTTCAATTTCTAAAGTCTGCCTATATTCTGCAGCAGTAGGAACTTTAATAAAATCTACTGTTTTATTATAATTTCTTTTTACCACATCTTCTATTTCATCGAGTGTAACCTTAAAGAATTCTTTTCTAAAATTTACTTTATTTACACTTCTTTCACGGAATGTTTGGTGCAATATATTTTCTAGTTCAGGGGCATTATCACTAAAAATCATTGCATGAACATCAAATTCAAAAGGAACAGAAGCGCTACTTAATTCTTTAATTCTGTCCATAGGCTCTAGTCTACGTGTCATACCAATTTTATAAATATTTTCTCCAAATGAGCCAATGTTAGAAATAATATATACAAATCCAGCTCTTGCGTTCATTTCCCTATCAAGAACAACTTGTTTTTCTTCTTCCAATTTTTTTATTTTTTCTTCTAATTCACGTATTTTATCCATATATAGTTCTTTTTCAGCATCATTAGAAGTTTTTTGTAGATATTTCATCATTCGTGTAACTTCATTGTTAAATTGCTTCTGGTCTTTTTCTAATTTTTGCTTTTGTTTTTCTATTTCTCTTCTTACCTTTTCTTCTTCTACCATCTGCTCTTTAATTGCTTTTTGTATATCTTTTTCATTATTTTTTTTCATTTCATATAGATATAGCGTGTTTAGTTGATCTAGTTTAATTTGTAACCAGTTTTGATTTAATTGAATACCATCAGTTTCAAAAATCTTATTTAAACTATTGAATGAACGAGTTATTTTATTTCGGGAAGTATCGATATTTTTTATAGTGACTTTATTCATTACATTGTCACATTCTGCATTAAATAAACGGGTTATTTGTTTTGTATTATTTGCTATAAACTTTTTATCCTCAATGTAAGGTGATATAGCAAGTAGGTTGCCATTTTTTAAATCATTCTCTTCATTAATACGAGAAATACTTAATTTATTTTTGTATTCTTCAGAAGTGACATTTTCAAAATCAGCAAAATCGAAATGTTTTTTTATTGCTTCTGATTTTAAAGTGTCTAGTTCATTTAATAAATTTTGTTTCTCTTCATTTAAGTTTTCAATATCAATTTTGAGATTCTTAACATTGATTGCTAAATTTTTATTTAGATCAGATTCTTTTTCTTTAATGTTTTTTTCTAAAGTTTGGACTTTTTCAGAATACTCTTTTTCTATACTGGTTATTTTTGCTTCCAAATTCTGAACTTCTTTAGAGTAATTGTTTTTTGCTTCCTCTAATTTAGAATTGTAATCAATGATACCAAAAACATATTCTTCATGACCTATTAAAGGTTGGTATTGTTGTAGTAATAGTTTAATTTTCTTTTGTCTAATGAATTGCAAAGTAATGGCAATTATTAATGGTATTCCATAAAGAACCCCAAAAAATGATAAAAAAATAGCAAAATAAGGACTGTAATACCATTTATTTAATTTTTCAAATTCTTCTTTTGTAATTTTGTTCATATAGTTGACCCCTCTCTCCAATTATTTAATTCCAAATTTCTTTTTTAATAATTCAATAATATCATGAACTTCTTTTTCGCACTGTTCGGCATATTCTTGTGGACACGTAAAATGGTTTTCAAAGATGTGAATAAGTTCATGTATAGCAGTTGTTTGCTGTTGACATTTGCAGCAGCGTGCATTAATGGTAACTAAATATGATTCACCATTATAATATGCAAATCCCCTCACATAAGAGGACATACTTTCCAGCACTAAACTAATATTGTGCCATCTTAGAAAGTCCTCAAATTCCATATAATCATCTCGTTTCTTTATTAAATGTATCGATGATTTTTAGTATTTGTTCTAGGTCTTTTGGTTCTAGTTTTTTCGCTTTATCAAATAAAATTGCAAGTTGATCATTTTTAAGTATTTCCTTATACAGTTCCAACAATTCAGGTTGATTCTTTAAATATTCGACATTTTCTTCATAGTCACCTAATTGTGAATTTTCCCACCCCATTATATAAGCAGGACTGACATTGAAAATTAATGCTAACTTTTCAATTTTATCACTAGGTATATTTGTTACTATATTATTTTCATATTTAAATATTGTTTGTCTAGATGTACCAAGTTTATCTGCAATTTCATCTAAGGTATAGTTATTTTTTAATCTTAAATTTTTTATTCTTTCACCAATTGTCATTTGTTATCACTTCCTATTATTGAATTTCAATAAAATTATAACATAAATAACTTAACGTGCAACAAAAAACACCTGAATAGTAACTTATACGTTTAAAGTTGTACAAAAAATAACTTTACAAGTCACAAAAAGAATGTTATTATGGTAACGTGATAAGTTACAAAGGGAGGTGATGATATGATTGATACACAAAAGTTAAAAGGTCTTATAGCTGAAAGAAATACTTCTCAAAGACAAGTAGCTTTTGCATTGGGAATGACAGAAAAAACATTTTATGAAAAGATGAAGATTGGTATTTTTGGTAGTGATGAAATTGATAAAATGATTGAATTACTTGAAATACAAGATCCTATGCCTATTTTTTTTGCACAGTTAGTAACTTTAAAAGTTACTAAAGACTAAAATACTTCATCGACCAAATAAATTATAACTCTAAATAAAAATAAGTGTCCTGAAAAGACACATATTAAAAGTTATAAAAACGGTGTTAAAAGAAATTATTTAAAACAGATTAGGAGGAGTGGCAGGGATGATACATCATTATATAACGAAGTATATAGAGAACAGTGAATTATATGTTGAATCATGGATTCAAGTTAATATTTTTTCACTGGTATGGTGTTTTTCTAAGAGGAAGATAAAAATCCCAAAGCAGTAGAGTGCTAAGGGATGGTAGATTATATTTTTTTCCATTTTCTACCTTTTTCTTGGGTTGGTGGTAATCTATCGCCAGGATCTATTGAAACAACTCTAGGCTTAGGTACTTCACCACCACGGGGACCGACTTCTTTATATTTTCCTTTTGGTTCATTATCGGTACCGGGTTTTACTAATTTAGTCATTATATTTTACCTCCTTTCAAGCTAATTATAGCACGAAAGGGGCAGAAGAAAAAAAGGAGGAAGTTATGGATAGAAAGCAAATTATTGAGACGTTAAAAAAGGAGATTGATATCGAATGGCTAAAAGTTTTAAATAAGTTCTTAAAATCTTATATAGATTTTTTGGAAATTATAGGCGAATTGGAAAAAGAGATAAAAAAAGAACAAAGTTAATTGTTCTTAGGTTTGTTTAAAAGTTCCTCGGCTTTGTAAACTTCTAAATCTGAATCAATAAATGCGACAACTGCGTGAATGAACGATTTTAAGTGTTGAAGATTATAATCTTCGTGTTTACGTTGATAATGAGTTTCATCGTTTCCTAACCACGAAGAAGCTTTGGCTAATGATTTTATTCTTCTATTGTCAATATAATTATCAATAACCTGAGATAGTTGCATTTTAATTATCTTATCAGTGTCACTATTGTTAAATTTAATAGCATAATCCTTAATTAAAAATTCCAGTGCTTTGCGATAGCCCATGCCACAAATTTCAGTTAAAGCCATATTTTCGGCTTTTAAAGCCTGGTTATATATGTCGATAAATTTATTCGAAAGAATCAATATGTTGTCTGAAAAAGATTCTTGACTTTGAGGATATGGATAAACAGAGATTTGATCAACTGTATGAGCTTGATATCCTGAACCGGGATTATCAACAAGATATTCAATTAGATAGCAAGATTCGCAGCGTTGACAGAAACAGATAACAAACATGTTGTCGTAACCAAAGTCACTTTTCTCTATGTAATATGCTTGAATTTCGTTGTTATTCGTCGCCGTTTCGCAATGAGGACAAACTTTTGCCTGATTTATTTCTACTGATATTTTTTCATTAAAATCATTTATGTAAAAAGCTGTAATAATTTTTTTCATTATTATTTCACCTCACTTTCTATATTGGGATTCGACAAATCAATTATAGCATGAGTGAAGGTGATGCATCAAAGGAGGTGAGAAAGATGGAAAGAGTCGAGACTATTACACCTGAAGAATGTGCTAAGCGTCTTAATAAGGATCCAGCATTTGTTAGAAATGCAGTTGAGCAGGGGGTATTTCCCGGGAGCTGTACAAAGAATGAAAATGGCCATAGATCTATCGTAATTCCTCGAGCAGCATTTGAGGACTATATGACCAAATGGAATCCAAATCCAACAACTGAATTAGTTCAAACATTAGTTGAGATTTTAAGTAAACAAAAAAGCCGACGCGGCAACGTCGACGATTAACAAAAATAAAACCATCTTCATTATAGAAGATATTCAGGAGGAAGTCAAAGTGGAAGATAAGATTAGGGCTTTAGTGAAAGAATTATTTGATTCAGGCATGACTTTAGATGAAATCATTGAATCTGTAGCATCTATTGCGATGACTGAGGACTTTAAGAGGAGTGCCAACCATGAATTTCAATAATCTAAAACCGCAAGGAATTTTAACCATTGTAGCAGCATTATATATTTTTGCTGAATTATTAGCAGGTATCGTAGGTATGGTCTTATGAAAGACAAGGTATTTATTAAATTTCTTAGCATACTTTTAGTCCTGTTTATTGTGCTAAGTGTTTATCAGGTATTAGTAATTAGAAATTTAAGGTCCAGTCTCGAAACAGTAACAGCTGATCGGGACCAGATCATAGAAAGATATAACAGAGGAGAAAGTTATGGAAGATAAAATCAAGGAATTAATCGAATCAGCAATGGAATCAGGAGCTGATATAAAAGTAGTAAAGATTAACGGCAACAAAAGCAAATCAATAAAAAAACTATTAGATGAAATTGAAGAAAATATGGAGCCGAAAACGCTGATACAGTATGAATTTAAAATCAGTCCTATTGAAAATTCAATCTGCGGAAGTCTTAGGTTTGCCATGCTCAAGTATGTTGAAGATATCAGCACCCTTACAAAAGAAGATATAATTGAAATTTTCAAACCAGTTGAGGATGTATTAAAAGAATGTGGAAAAGAATTTATAGAAAAATTAAATGCAAATAAAAGAGTTCCATCATCTGAAGAAGTAAGAAAAATTATGGATGAACTGTTGGGGGATAACAAAGATGTCAACTAACTTCAACCATAACATGTTCAGTAAGCACCTTAATGATGCTTACTTTGAAATGATTAACATGAAGCGTGAGGATCATGATGTGCGTTTTCGTATCGAAACATCTAAACATGTTCCGGATGTCAAAATTTTTGTAATAGAAGGGGGAATTACTGTAAAAATCATCACCTTTAAGGAAGGTAAGAGACATTGCTATAACGCAGTTAAGGGAGGAAATAAGAATGTCGATTAAAATTAATCAAATGAAATTAACCAACTTCCAGGGAATCAGAAACCTGGAATTAAATTTTGATGGATCAAACAAATCCATTAGAGGAGATAACGGTACTGGTAAAACAACGATCATTAATGCCTATTATTATTTATTGACTGATAAGCCGTCAGTTACTATGGCAGATTATAGTCCTAAAACAAAAGGAGTCGAAGGAGATCTTCATAATCTAGAACATACTGTTGAATGTACATTTGATGTTAATGGAATCGTTAAAGTTTTAAAGAAAACTTACAAAGAAAAATGGACACAAAAACGTGGCAATAAAAATAAGGAGCTTACTGGCAATACCATTTCATATGAAGTAGATGGTCTTCCTGTTAAGGAAAAAGACTACAACAGGGAGATTGAGGAGTTATTTGGTCCTCGTGAAATTATACAAATGCTCATTAGCCCAACTTATTTTAGTGATGTATTGTCTTGGAAAGATAGACGTAAATATCTTACTGATATTTGTGGTGATTATACTGATGAAGAAATTATTAATGTAGTAGCAGAACTGGAACCTTTAAATGAGATTTTGCTATTAAACGGATCAACAACCCAAAAACGCAGTATCGATGATCAGATTAAGCTTTTAAAAACCAATATGAGCAGTATTAACAAAGAATTAAAACAGATTCCAAGTCGAATCGATGAAGCTGAAAGAGCGATTCCAGAAACAGCAGGGAGCAAAGCGGATTATGAAAATCAGCTATTTGAAGTAAGAAAAGAAATAAGCAGTCTGAATGACCGCAAGTTAGCAGCTAAGTCCGGTAATTCAGCAGCTGTTGAAAAATCAAACCGTATCGCTGAAATCAAGCAGAAAGAACGCGAGGCACGTATTGCACATATTAATAGTTTTGATGAAGTAAATAGATTGATAAAGGAATCTATAAATAACCTTATAAATAAGAAAAATCTACTTAATGACACAATCAGCAGCAATGATATTAGAATTTCCAGATACAAAAACGATATTGACTATATGTCAAAAATGAGAAATGAACTGCTTAATGATTATAAAACTGTATCAGCAATGGAATTTGATGAGAATAGAAGAGTTTGTCAAACCTGTGGACAGTCACTGCCAGCAGATCAGCAGGAAAAAATATTTGCTACTTTTAATATTAACAAGTCAAAGAAACTTGAAGAACTTCAAAAAAAGGGTGCAGATGTAAGTAAAGACAAAATTGCTTCTAAAGAGCTTGAACTGGATAATCTTATTCATGAAAATGAACAGTTAGGTATTAAAGTAATGGATTTGTCAAGTCAAATTGAAACTGAAAAAAGTAAGATTACTGCTGTTACACCGTTTGAAGATACTGAAGAATACAGAGTTATTAAGAAGCAGCTTGCAGATCTTGAAAACACTGATAATGAAATAGATAAAGTAATTGAAGAAATTGATAAAGAAATTCATGAATGCAATGTTAAAGTTGCTGCTTTAAATACTCATATAAGCCGATTCCAGTTAGCCGAAGAACAACAGAAGAGAATTGACGAGCTTGAAGCTAGACAGGCGCAGCTGGCTGAAGATTATGATCGTTATGAGTATGAATTAAGTTTGTGTGAAAAGTTCATTATTGAAAAAGTTAAACGGATTACTAAAAAGATTAATCAGAGATTCAAGACAGTTAATTTTGAACTGTTTGAAAAACAAATTACCAATGATGCAATTATTGAATCATGTAACGTGATGGTTCCTAATGAAAAAAGCATGGTTCCATATAAGATGGCCAACAATGCTAGTCGCATTAATGCAGGTATTGAGATCATTGATACTTTATCAGAACATTTTAATATCAGGATGCCAATATTTGTAGATAATGCAGAATCAGTTACAAAGATTACAGCGACAGATAATCAGCTGATCAGGCTGGTTGTTGATGAAGATTATAAAACTTTAACAATGGTGGAGGAATAGGAAATGAGTGAAAAGAAAGATACGGCAGCAGCTAATGCAGTTGCTAAAGCTAACACGGATTTTAAGGGGTATATGATGTCTAAAGTTGACGGAGTAGCAGCTTCATCAGGTACACAGTTAAGTCCTCGTGATAAAACTTTTGCTAATGATATTATCTTAAATACGTATAAAAAAATGATGGAGGAAGGAATTAATCCCAATGAAATCAACTTCATTGGATGTAACTTCCCTGGACAGGTCAAAAGATTTGCGCGTCTGGGACTGTCTTTGAATGATAAAGAAATCTGGCTGGATATTAGAAATAATACCAAAGCTGGAAAAAAAGATATCAATATTAAAATTCAATATCAGGGCGAAGAAAAACTTTTATCTAAATTTTGTAAGAAAAATCATGGTGTTAAAAACATTATTAAGGATGTGGTTCTTGAAGGTGAGGAGCTTGTCCAGAAAAGAGATTTTAAAACTGGTGATTATGAGATCATCGATCACAAGATTCCGGATATTTTAAATCGTAACATTGATTTTAAGAATAAAGATAAAGTAAAAGGTGCATATGCAGTTGCTTATCATAATAATGGCAGTCAAACAGCGATTATCATTGATAAAGATAGAATTGATAGAGCTATGAAAGCAGCTAAAACGGCAATGGTATGGCAGTCGGATTTCAAAAAGATGGTATTGAAAACAGTTGTTCATGAGCTTTATCAGGAACTTGCAAAATTTAATGTTATTCCCGATGAACTGTTAAAAGATTACAGTGAAATGGTAATTGCTAAAAATGAAGTACAGTCAGAAATAAATGCAAATGCTAATAAAGAATTTATTGATGTTGACTTTGTTGAAAATGATGCTGCACCGGAATTGAATGCACCAAAACCACAAAAAGAACCGGAGCCGGCAACCGCACAGGCTAGTGAAAAAGCTGCTCAAACTTCTATGGATCCGTTCTAATGAAGATAACATGTATTGCCAGCGGTTCAAAAGGGAACGCCTATCTAATAAATGATGGCGTTTCCACTCTGCTGGTGGAGTGCGGTGTAAAGCTGGACATGATCAAGAAAGCTACGAATTACAAACTTAGCGAACTGGCTGGATGTCTTATCAGCCATGAGCACAATGATCATGCCAAATGTTATAAGGATTTGCTGCTTCGAGGTATCAGGATATTTGCATCAAAAGGTACTTTAGAGGGAATCGGTATATACGGACAAAGAGGCACATTTGCTTTAGATACTAATATCACCGCCGAAACAACTGTAAAAACGTTCAGCATCAGGGCGTTTAAAGTTCATCACGATGCTAAGGAACCAACTGGTTTTTTGATCCATTCAAATGAAACAAATGAGAATTTATTATTTATTACAGATTCATACTATTGCGATTATTCGTTTAAGAATTTAGATTACATCATGATTGAATGTAATTATATCAGTGAAAGGTTGGAACATCAGCTTAACAATCCAAACAGAAATCCTTTTGTTGATACTCATATTAAACGGCTTATGAGAAGTCATATGAATCTTAATACATGTATTGATTTTCTTAAATCGTGCGAACTGTACAGAACTAAGGAAATAATGCTGTTGCATCTTAGCGATGCTAATGCAGATGAAGAATTTATGAAGTCAGAGGTCCAAAAGGCCACCGGCAAGATAGTAAGAGTATTTTAACAAAAAGGTGCATATGCGACGTGTATAGAAACGTTTTAGTATTCAGTTATAAGATTACCCATTTGTACAGTTTGTTATAAAGGATGTGTCTATAAGTGTTGAAAAAGCCAAAGGAGTGATGTTATGGATGGAAACATGTTTGAAAAAATGGTTAAGGACTCAGCCGGGAAGAGAGTTAGCAGAGCCAAGGCAATAAGATACAAGTGTCTTGACTGCTGCGGTTTCCAATCAAACGAAGTAAGAGAATGTCCTGCTGTAGAGTGCCCGCTATGGCGTTACCGTATGGGACATGAAGAACGGGATGAATTTTATACCCCAAGAATAACAAATAAAAAGGAAGAAGAGGAAATTAAAAATGATTAGACAAGCAATTGAAAAAGTAGTTGAATTAGCAAATGCGAAAGAAAACGCTCAATTAGAGCAGGCAGAAATTAAAGGTATGCTTCATACGAAATTCGGAGGCAGTTTAAGAAGGGTTACAACACCAGGTATTGAAAGTATCGATACGCGTTCATTAAGCGGACTTGTTGAAATTATCAAGTCATACATCGATGTTGAAGCAAAGAATTTAAACATTCAGCTGCCGCTGATTATTCAAGCGGATGGTAATGAGATCAAAGTACTCAGTAGCGTAGATGATACATATGAACGTCAGATACTTATTCACTGTAAACCTATTGTACCCAGACTTATTTTAAATGAATGGATATCACCTGAAGAAATGATCATCAACTTAAATACATGCTATGTCCCTACAGACAATACGGATAAATTAATCTCCACTGTAAGCAATCTGTACAATTCAAAAACTGTTAAACAGGTCGACAATGGCATTGGTGTTAACCTGGTAGTTGAGAGTGATGCATTTGCCGGCGGTGCAGGCAAGGTGACTATTAACCCAATCGTTACGCTTACACCGGTTGCTACCTATCCTGAACTTATTCAGGTGGAACGTAAATTTAATCTTCGAGTTGATCAGCATGGCCGTGTTGCACTATTCGTTGCAGATAGAGGCTACTTTGAAAAAGAAGTACAAAAACTTATCAAACAGTATCTTACTGCGGAACTGCCAAAAGAACTTATTGGCAAAGATGTTGTACTGGCATTTTAGGGGGATATGAAAATGGAAGCAAAATATACAAGAAGTATTTTAGATATAAATAACGGTTCTATTGTTAAGCTTATTGATGAAGAATTAAAAAAAGTAATGGTTAATATGTTTGACGAAGGAACTGATGATAAGGCACGAACATTAACAGTTAAACTTACTTTCATACCTAAAAATGATAAAAAGGAAATGAGTGTTAAGCCGGTTATTACTTCTAAATTAAGTCCTAAAAAAAGTGAAGAAATTCATTTGTTTAATCAGGTTCAGTATGATAAGGATACTGGCGAAGTTACTGGATTCAGACTTCAGGAGTTTACAGGAGTAGTTGCAGGACAGCTGGATTTATCAGGTGATGTAGCAGAACCGACACAGCCAGTTTGCATTGAAATCAAGCCAAAGGAAAAGTAGTTTTCTACTTTTTCCTTAATGCTTTATAGAAAGAGTTCTATTAGTGGATAATGATACATTTATTAAACTGTTTCGCAGTTTTACATCATGGGAATGGTACACTGATCAGAATACTAAAGATGTCTTTATCCACTGTCTTTTAATGGCAAACTGGAAAGATAAAAAGTGGAAAGGCACAGTGATCCCCAGAGGCAGTTTTATAACATCAATTGCACGATTATCGTCTGATTTAAAGCTTTCAGAAAAGAAAATTAGAACAGCAATAAATCATTTAAAACAGTCAAACGATTTAGCAGTCAAAACGACAAACCAATATTCCCTTATAACCGTTGTAAAATATGACGTTTATCAAATCACCACAAACAAAAAGGCAAACGAATTGATAGATACAATGGCAAACGAGGGGCAAGCGGAGGGCAAACAAAAGGCAAACAAAGGGCAACAACTAAAGAAAGATATAACAATAGAAGATAAAAGATATAAGATAAAAGATAAAAGCACTTGCGTGCCTGAATTAAAAATTCATTACCTGACCGAAAGACTTTTATTTAAAAATCTTATTGCTGAAAACGAAACAGAAATCTTTGATGAAATCATTCGTGAATATCTTGCTGAGTATGATGCCGTTGATGTGAGTGTTAAAGCTGATTACGTTCTTGGACTGATGAAGGACAAGCAGATTGATAACCGTATGGCATATTTCAAAAGTGCCATGAATAAAAATCTCAAATACTCGTATCTGCCTGAAGCGGAAGATACTAACACACCAGTTTTTGATGAAGAAGTTGATCTTGATGAACTGGATGAATTTTTAGCAGAGTTTGAATAGGAGGAAAATAATGGCGAATAAAGAAAATGCTCTTATTGTAAAACATAAAGACAAAAACACAGTTTTACAGTTGGATGGTGATTATGAAGTGGTTGGCTTCATTCCAACTACTGAAACAAGAATATGCGTTATTCTATCACGCAAGGAGGTAACTGAAGATGATTAATCGAGTAGTTCTTGTAGGACGAATGACTAGAAATCCTGAACTTAGAAGAACTCAACAAGGCGACGCGGTTACCTCGTTTACTTTAGCGGTAAATCGTAATTTTACAAGCGGAGACGGTCAACGACAAGCAGATTTTATTAATTGTGTTGTATGGCGCAAACCTGCTGAAAATGTTGAAAGATATTGTTCTAAGGGAAGCTTAGTCGGTGTTGAAGGAAAAATTCAAACCCGAACATACGATGATAAAGACGGTAAAACAGTATTTGTTGTTGAGGTTAGATGCGATAGCGTGCAGTTCCTTGATACTAGAAATCAAAATGAGGCACCTATGGATACTCAAAAAGTTCAGCAGATGGCCAACGATAATTATTTTCATAATGGATCGTCAAGTCCGAGTGATTTTATGGAAGATGTTAATACATACGACATCATGGAGGAGGATATCCAATTTTAATGGTTGATTACCCAAATGGACGGAAATATAGTCCTCAACCTGAACAACATGAGCAGAAAAAAATTAAACGAAGCAAATATCATGCGGTTAAAACTGTTCTTGATGATGTCAAGTTTGACAGCAAAAAAGAGGCTAAACGGTATATTCAACTAAAACAGATGGAAAGAGCTGGGCTTATCGAAAATCTCCAGCTCCAGGTTCCATTTGTACTTGTTGATAAGAGCTGTTATGGTCGTGAAATAAAATATATTGCTGATTTTGTTTATGTTGAAAATGATGTAGAAATTGTTGAAGATGTCAAAGGGGTTAAGACACCGGTATATCGTTTGAAGAAAAGATTACTAGCTGAGCGTTACGGAATAAAGATCAAGGAAACATAATTAACCGAGGAGGAAATAGGAAATGATTGAAGATCTGAAAGGCGAGATATGGAAACAGTATCGCGACACACCATATTTTGCTTCTATGTATGGACGTGTTAAAAGAATCTACAAGAATGGGAAAGAGCGATTATTAAATTCTTGGGTGAAAAAGAACAGAAGCGGTTCATGTTATATGCTTATAAAAATACATTGTAAGGAAACTAAAGTGAGTTATGTTGTATGGGAAGCATTTAACGGTCTCGTGCCTGATGGTCATGCAGTTACTCATAGAAATAAGTGCTATGGTGATAATGCTTTAGTGAATCTTAAAATTGTTACAAGAAAGGAATTAGGTGAGCTTTACGGTGGTCGAACAAGTATTCGTAGGTTGATTTACTGTTATGATAACAATCGCATTTACAAAGGCACCAGGGAAGCAGCTAATGACTTGTATATCAGCCGGCAGACCGTCAGTGACTACTGCGATAGAAAGATTCAGAAACCTATGTTTCGATTGCGCTGGATGAGAGAAGGAGAATAGTAACACGTTAATAAAAGTTAAGATTGTACGTATAGGAGGAATAGCGTATGGAACAGGAAAAAATGATACTTGATGTATGCTGCGGAAGTAAGATATTCTGGTTCAATAAGCATCATAAGAATACTATTTATATGGATATTCGTGATGAAGAATATGATGTTTATGATAAACACATTGCAGTGCATCCTGATGTAATAGCGGATTTTAGAAGTATCCCGTTCGAAGATAATCGTTTTAATCTGGTTGTCTTCGATCCTCCTCATTTAAGATGGGCGGGGAAAAAATCAATTATGAAAGCTCAATACGGTCAGTTAGGTAAATACTGGGAAGATGATCTAAAGTTTGGATTTGATGAATGCATGAGAGTTCTGAAGTGTGGTGGTGTTCTTGTATTTAAATGGAACGAGATACAAATTGATTTAAAGAAAATATTAAGTGTATTGGATGCTGAGCCGTTGTTTGGTCACAAGAGCGGTAAAGCAGCTAAGACACACTGGCTATGTTTTATGAAATTGGAGGAGTAAATGAAAGTAGAATTAAGTGAAATTTTAAAAATTGTTGCCGGTCTTGGCGGTACCGACGCATCCGACGAATACAGTAAAGGCTGGGATGAAGCTGTTGATGCTGTGTATAGTGAGATTAATAAGCTTGGTGAAGCTGAATCTAGAAAACCGGCGCATAACTATGAGCACGAATGTATTGAGTTAAAAAAACGTCTTGATGATTTAATCTGTGAAAATAAGATGTTAAGAGCTGATCGTGAAAATGAAAAAGAGTACAGCAGTACACTTGAGAGTGTATTAAAGGCAGTTAATCTTCTAACAGATACTGTTACAAAATAAGGAGGATTTAGAAATGACTAAACAAGAACTCATGAAGGAGCTGTTGGATCGTTACCAGCAGCTTGATTCGCTTGAAGGATGCAAAAGTGCTAAGGACACAGTCGTATTGTATATACGCAAGCTGGAAGTTAAACTTAAAGAAATGCTGTAGGAGGAGAATGAATGGACTACAACGAAAGGGTACAGTATTTAAAATCCTATAGGGATAAGTTAGATCAGCTTACATATGTTGATGGACAAATAATGGGGATAAAAGCTATAAGCTATGGTCCAGCTTTAGGAACAAGACAATCAATTGAACAACTATATGCAAAAAAAGAAGCAATATTTAATGAAATGGAAAAGATAGAGCATACGATCGATACTTTGAAAAACATCCAGGAGCGTCTGGTGTTGAAATATGCATATATTCACTTAATGCAGTATGACGAAATCGCTAAAAAAATGGGTTTTTCAGAGCGTAATGTGTATCGCTATCGTCGAAATGCTATAAATAATCTTGAAATTTAATAAAGTTGTCAGTCCGTGTCATGGTATGGCAGTGAAATAGGTGTTATTATGTTAATGTGGTCTTTTGGTTAAGACACACAGATGATTAATTTCTTTTTGGTTGATTCGTGTTTCTTATACTTCCCCTTGATTATACAAATATGAAAAAGCTCATTCTCCCAGAGCTTTTTTTGTCTTCAGATAAAGCGGCATCACCTGGTGCTGATACGCCATTCATTTAATGCCTCCTTTCATTAATATTTGTGGTGTCGCTTTATGTTGGATATTGTGGTATAATTGAGTATCATAATAACGGGAGGAAAGAATTATGAATGAAAAGAAACCATTCAAACCAGGAGAACAAGAACAAAAGCAACCAAAGTATGAGCCAGAGATAAAGTACAGTAACCAGGATTTTGATGTCTACCAGGGAAATTATGAGAAGAGAGATAGTAGGGATGAAACTGACTTTTTACAGATGATTAGAGGAACAGAAGATAATGACCAATGATCAGGTAAGCGCAACATTAGCTATAATTGCAATAATTATATCTGTGTTTGCTTTATATCAAACACACAAACAAAATAAAAACAGTCAAGGTCAGATAGAATTAACCATTGAACAAAGCATAGCTCAAAGTAAATATCGTCTTACTGATTTAATGCTAGCGAATGACAATAGTGAAAGATATAGTATAGCAATTAAGGCTGCAAAGGAAGAATATTTAAACACCTATGATAGTGCGTGTTCAAAATATCTAGATGATAAAGTAGATAAAGAAAGATTTAAAAAGCAGTATCATAAATGTATAAAAGACATAGTTGAAGATGAGCAGTTTGAATATAAACTTAATTCATTATCTTCACCATATAAGGCCTTAATTAAGGTATACAATGAATGGAATGATTTAGAAAAATAATGGCACTCCTCACGCAGTGCCTTTTATTATGGCAGGATATAGCAAGTAGCAGCTTACCAGGGTCCTTTCCTGGAGTTGGTGGTGCAATTCCACCTCCTGCAACCAAATTGAATATTGTAACCTTTGCAGTGCAGAGGTTTTTTTGTTTAAGAGGAGGAAGAAAATATGGAACCAGCAGAAAAAATATCAAAAGGACTTAATCTTTTTCTTGAAGGTATCGGTGAAAGTTTTCAAATATTTGCGGAATCGTTGGCAAAGTTTGTTAATGCTTTAGGAAGAACAACTACAACTTCAATGAAGTCAAGACTTCCAAGAAAATTAAAAAAGAAGTACAAAAAACTTGGAATCTATGAAGATTGGAAAAGAAAAAATAATTTAATTTAAGAAAGTGAGGTGTCGTTTATGACCGAAAAACAAAAGATATTTGCAGATGAATATTTGATTGATCTAAACGGCACCAGGGCATATAAAGCTGCCTATTCTAATATCAAGAGCGATAATGCTGCTGCAGTTAGAGCAAATAAACTTTTGAAGAAAAAAGAAATCTGGGATTATATTCAGCAGCGTCTGGATGAAATCGCCAGTAAACGTGTTGCTAAACAACAGGAAGTCATGGAATATCTAACTTCAGTAATGCGTGGTGAATCAACTTCGAGTGTACTGGCCATGTGCGGTGACGGCATGCAGGAGGTTATTGAGAAACCGCCTGATGAAAAGGAAAGTCTAAGGGCTGCTGAACTATTAGGGAGACGTTATGGAATGTGGACTGAAAAGGTTGATGTTACTTCCAATGGCAAAACGATGATAGTTGATGATATAGATGGCTAAAAAAGTTAGTTTGAAGTCAATAATTGGTCCTGCGTTTTGGGATGTGCATAAACTGATTAAGGAGTGCGAATATACCCATTACTGGTTAAAAGGTGGTCGAGGGTCTCTTAAATCATCATTTATAGGAATTGAAATTCCTTTAGGCATTATGAGAGATGCACAAAATGGCCTAATGTCTAATGCAGTTGTTATTAGAAGGGTAAAGGATACTTTGAGAGGTTCAGTATATGAACAGATCAAATGGGGTATTTATATGCTTAACGCTCAGGAGGATTGGGAAATACCTGAATCTAAACTACAAATGACATATAAGCCAACAGGACAGGTTATTTTATTCAAGGGTGCTGATAACCCAAAGAAACTTAAATCTACAAAGGTATTTGTCGGATATGTGAAATATGTATGGTATGAAGAATGTGATGAGTTTGAATCCTACGATAAGATCAGGAATATTAATCAGTCTCTTTTGCGTGGTGGTCCTGAATATTGTGTATTCTACTCGTTTAATCCTCCTGAAAGTCAAAGAAACTGGTGTAATAAGCAAGTCCTTATCAAAAGACCAGATACTTACATAAGTCATACTACTTATCTTCAGGCGCCGAGAGAGTGGCTTGGCGAGCAGTTTCTTATTGAAGCGGAGCATTTAAAGGTTATTAATGAAGAAAAGTACAATCATGATTATCTTGGAGAAGTTACGGGCACTGGCGGTGAAGTGTTCACTAATCTTGATATTAGAGAAATCAGTGATGATGAGATTGCAGTATTTGATCGTTTGAAGAACGGACTTGATTTTGGTTATGCCGGTGATCCATTAGCTTATTTAAAAATGAATTATGACAAGACGAGAAGACGTCTTTTTATTTTTGGTGAGGTTTATGGTACACGTCTTTCAAACAAGAAAGCAGTAAAGAAAATAAAAAAACTAAATCCTTTAAACAAATTAGTTACAGCAGATAGTGCTGAACCTCGTACAATTAACGAATTCAAGTTGTTGGGATTAAATATCGTTGGTGCAAAGAAAGGGCCTGACAGTGTAGAAAACGGGATTAAATGGCTTCAGGATCTAGAACAGATAATTATAGACCCCACACGATGTCCTAACGCTGCTAGAGAGTTTAATGACTATGAAATTGAAAAGGATAGGGAGGGAAACTTAAAAGGTGAATTTCCTGATAAGAATAATCATACGATTGATGCAGCTCGTTATGGATGTGAAACAGATGTTATTAGAAATAAAGCAAGAGCAGGTAAAAACCGCTCTAAATATACAAATCAAGGAGGTAGCTGATGAAAAATTTTACAATCGATGCTAATGATTATGATGAAACAAATCTAAATAAAACGATGATTAGGGATTTAATTCGTAAGCATTCTAGCGTGGCATCTAAAATTAGAAAAAATCAGCGCTATTATGATGGTAAACATAAGGTTCAAGGGCGAACTAAAAAAATAAAGGGTTCCAGTAATAATAAAGTTGTATGTAATCACGCAAAGGATATAAGCGATACTGCGACGGGTTACTTTTTAAGCTCGGCTATATCATTTTCTACAAGTGATAAGAAAATGAATATTGATAAACTTACAGACGCATTTGATTTGGCTGATGTTGACGATGTTGATCATGACAATGCGCTTGATATGAGTGTTGCAGGTGTTGCGTATGAGTATGTCTATGTTAAAGAAAATGAGACAACACCAGTATCAAAAAATCTAGAACCGGAACATACATTTCTAGTATGTGATGATACTATTGAAGAAAATATTCTTTTTGGGGTTTATTACTATCGCTTTAAAGATGCTGTTACCGGAAAGTACAAATACAAGGCTACTGTTGGAACAGAAAATTATATCTATGAGCTGCTGCTTGAAGGAACTTATGAAAATAATGTTTATGTAGATGAAGAACCAAAAGAACATTTTTTAGGTGATGTCCCGATTATTCAGATTCTAAATAATAAAAATGGAGTTGGTGATTTTGAACAACAGATTAGTTTAATTGACGCTTACAACACGTTGATGAGTGACCGCGTAAATGACAAAGAACAGTTTGTTGAAGCGCTTCTTGTAGTTTATGGGGCTTTGATGGGCGATGATGAAGAAGAAGTCAGTGAGGTAGTTAAGATACTTAAAGAAAATGGTTTACTTGAGTTACCGCTTGATGCAAAAGCAGAATACATTGCTAGAACTTTTGATGAATCGGGAATGGAAGTATTAAGAAAAGCTATTAAAGAAGATATTTATACATTCAGCCATGTTCCTAATCTTACTGATGAAAACTTTGTTGGCAACAGTTCAGGTGTGGCAATGGAATATAAGTTACTTGGTCTTGAGATGATAACTAAAACTAAAGAGCGTTATTATAAAAAGGCACTTAAACAGCGTATAACATTGTATTGTAATTATCTTAATCTTAAAGCGATTTCGATTAATCCAACTGCAATCATTCCAACTTTTTCAAGAGGACTGCCTAAGAACTTGTTGGAGCTGTCTCAAATTATAACTAATTTAAAAGGTTTCGTATCACAGGAAACATTGTTGAATCAGCTTGATTTTGTTGAAGATGCCCAAACTGAAATTAAAAAAGTTGATGAAGAGAACGACAAAGCAGTGGAACGTCAGCAAAAAATGTTTGGTGTAGCAGATAATGTACCGTTTAACAACTCAGGGGGTGAAGATGATGAAGAAGCTGATGGGGAAGATAAAAACAAAAATAAATAAACAGCTAAAAAAGATTCTGCTCCCAATAATAAAGCTGCTTAACAAATTTATGAAGTTTCTTATTGAGGTATTAGAGTGAGTAACTACTGGCGTAATAGACAGGCTGAACATATTCAAAGAGCTATGGAAATCGCAGAAGCCTCAAGTCAGGAACTGGCAAAGCTTTATCAAAAATCCTGTTATTATTTTAATGAACAGATCCAGGGTGTTTTTGATAAATACAGGAAAAAGCATAGTTTAAGTGAGGCTGAAGCCAAGGCTCTGTTAAATGATTTAACTGATCCAACTTCATATGATCAGATGCTTAAAAGATTAAAGGCAGGAGCTAAAGGTGAGGAAAGAAAAGAACTTCTTAAAGAACTAGAAGCTCCAGCGTATCGATACAGAATCAATAAGCTTCAGGACTCACAGAAGAATCTCGATGTGATGATGAGAGAAGTCTACAAGCGTGAAAAAGAAGTCAATACACTCACGTATATTGATGTAGCATATGATTCTTATTTTAACTCAATCTATAATCTCCATGAAAGAACCAGTATAGCCTTTAGCTTTGAAAATATTGATCCAGAGGTTACCGATAAATTACTTAATTCTAAATGGAGTGGTAAAAACTATAGCGAGCGTATCTGGGATAATACCCAGAATTTAGCAGACTCAGTCAAAGAAGAAATGCTGATGGGTGTGTTAACTGGTAAAAGTGAAAAACAGATGGCTGATACGATCGTTGAAAAGTTTGCTGTCGGTGCTTATAATTCCAGAAGACTTATTTGTACAGAGAGTGACTTTATTAGTAATGCTTTAGATATGGAAGCGTATCGAGAAGCTGATATTGAAATGGTACGTTTTTGTGCGGTGCATGATATGAAGACATCTCCAATCTGTCAAACACATGACCATTCAACTATACCGCTTGATAAAGCAGTGCAGGGGGTAAATGTTCCACCATTACATCCAAACTGCAGGTCATCAACTGAGCCGGTTATTAATAAGGCAATTGAAGCTAAGATGAAGCGTAGAGTTAGGGATCCAGTCACAGGTAAAGATAAAATTGTTAGTGCTAATCAAAACTATCAGAAATGGCTTAGAAATCAGCAAAAGGAATACGGTAAGGATACTGTTGAAATATTTAGAAAGAAAGTCTTAAATGCTAAAAAGGATCGTGAACAATTTAATCGTTATAAGAGTGTTATTGGTGGTATAGAGTTGCCGGAGACGTTCGCAAAATTTCAAGATTTGAAGTATAATGATGGTAAGGATTGGAAAGACTTGAAATTATTATACAAAGCGACAAATAACGGATGGATACTGCATAAACATCTTGATTATGTATGGCAAGGTGAGCAGGGATTTATCCCAACAGGGGCAGCTTTAATGAATACACATATTATCGCGGGAAAAGGTAGCGATAAAACTCTTAGAGCAGCAAAAAGATTATCGGAAAAATACGGCGGGAACATTGATAATTGGTCTAAAAAAGTTGCAAAAGTTACGTCAGATAAATATATATTTGATGTTCATTGGTATGAACATGATAAGCATCAATATGAACCAAAAGTGAAATTAAGAAAGGATAGAGATTAATATGAAAACTATAATGGTTTATCAGTGTGAACTTGATAAAGAAATAAAAATGGAATTGTATGGAAAGCTTAGATATATTGGTAAGTCATTTGGTGTTGACGGTTTAACTAACAATCAAGTTTACGATTGTGTTGGCGTTGATAGCGGAATGCTTCGCATTGTTGATGACAGTGAAGAAGATTATCTTTATCCTACGGCTCGTCCTAAAGCAGCTTATGATCATGAATATGAAGGCGGAAGATGGGAAGTTGTTGAAATTTATAATGATGCATTGAGAAAGGAACTTGAGTTATATGGCTAAAGACGACAGTTATATGAAAATAACGGAGCTAATGACAAGATGGAGTTATATTTCAAGATTAGACTAATTCTATTATTAATTTGGATAGCTATATGCACAGTATATTTGATTTATAAATTTATAAAACACGTTAATTGACTTGTAGCGTGTTTTTATTTTACCTAAAAGGAGGTGGTTAGATGGCAAAACTAAAAGTTGTAAAGAATATGATCGATAAGAATACTGGTCTTTCTTACCGTGAAGGAGCCTTAATGACAGTTGCTGATCCTAAACGCATTAAGGAGTTAGTCGGAGCGGGGGTTGCAGTTGAAATCAAACAAGTGCAGAAAGAAAAATAAATTAATCATGGCGAGAGAAATCTCGCTTTTATTATGTCCAAAAACTTATGACAAAAAAAGATGGGATAGTCATACGGACTTAAAATGGAGGAATTTATGAGTAAAGATTTATTTAGAAAGTGGCCATTAGCGTATCCACTAAATCTTCAATTGTTTGCTGATGAAGATGCCGGCGGTAGTGATAATCAAGATACTTCAGGCAAAGAAGATGGTAAAAATGATGAAAGCCAAGAACAAACCAAGACTTTTACTCAGGATGAAGTCGATAATATTATTAAAGGTCGATTAGCTAAAGAGCGTAAGTCGTGGGAAAAACAGCTTGTTGATCAACAGACAGAGGCCGAGAAATTGGCCAGCATGAGTGAAAAAGAGAAAAAGCAGTATCAGGAGCAAAAACGTGCTAAGGATCTGGAAACTAGAGAAGCAGCAATTACTCGTAGAGAATTGATTGCCCAAGCTAAAGAACAGTTGGCGGATAAAGGGCTTCCTATTACGTTGGCCGAAATTTTAAATTTTACTGATGCTGAGAGCTGCAACAAATCGATTGAAACAGTAGAAAAAGCATTTCAATCAGCAGTAGAAAAAGCAGTAGAGGACCGTATCAAAGGCGGTAAGCCGATTAAAAAAGCAACTGATGATAAAACAACAGATGCTGAACTTATTTATAAAAATATGATGGGCAAATAGAAAGGATGATTAATTTATGCCAATTAACACATTAGCAACAGCTACTTTATTTCAACAGACATTAGATTTAGTAGCACAACAGGAAGCATTGACAGGATGGATGGAAGCAAATGCCGGTCAGGTAAGATACAGCGGAGGTGCTGAGGTAAAGATTCCTAAAATTGCATTACAGGGGTTAGGAGCCTATGATCGTGATAACGGTTATCAACAGGGTGCAATTAACTTGTCTTATGAAACAAGAACAATGACTCAAGATCGTGGGCGTAAGTTTCAATTGGATCCTATGGATGTTGATGAAACAAACTTTGTAGCAACAGCATCTACAGTAATGGGTGAATTCCAAAGAATGTGGGTAGTACCGGAAATCGATGCATATCGTTTATCAAAATTGATTACAACTGCAATTACTAAAGGAACTATGGTTGAATACGGGTATACACCAGAGAAAACAACAATGTTAGAGAAGGTAAAGACAGGAATTTCTAAGATTAGAGATAATGGGTATAACGGAGATTTAGTAATTCATATGACAGCAGCAGCAAAACTGCAGTTAGAGTTAGAAATGGCGGGGAAACTTACTTCTGTTACATTCTCTCAAGGTGGTATTGATACAATTGTTCCTGCAGTTGATCACGTACCAATCATTGAAACACCACAAAACAGAATGTATTCTTCAATTACAATCTATGATGGTAAAACAACAGGTCAAGAACAAGGCGGATATGTGAAAGGAACTAAAGCGTTGGAGGCAAACTTTATTATTGTTCCAAGAGCAACACCAATCGCTATTTCTAAACAGGATGTAATGAGAATCTTCGATCCATTGACAAATCAAAAAGCAAATGCATGGGCAATGGACTATCGTAGATTCCATGAATTATGGACTTTAGAGAATAAAGAAGATTCAATTTTTGTAAATATCAAAGATGCAAAACCAACTGAATAGGGGGGTGTCGATATGCGTGTTTTAAAAGAAAATGTAGAACTCATTATCGATGAAAAAGAATTTTCTAGGTTTGCAAAGCTTGGCTACAAAAGAATTGATGTATCAGAACAGTCTAATCAAGATACGGACAAAAAAGTTCCTTTATATAAAATGAAGCTGGAGGATTTAAAGAAAACTGCTGAAGAACTTGGTTTGGATAGTGACGGGCTGAATTGTGATGAACTTCGTAAAATCATTAAGGATGCTCAAGGTAATCAGTAATGACTATCGAAGAAGAGTTTAAGAAAGTAACAGGAGAAACTGACGATATATCGGTTTCTCTTTTTCTTGATAAAGCTGAGGAAACTGTTCTTGAAAAAACTAATCGCCCGTCATTGGTGAAAGAACTTGAACATTTCAAGTTTGATCTTGCAGTTGCGAGATATGAACGAGATGGTGAATCCGGGGAGTCAAGTCATAGCGAGGGCGGAGTAAACCGCAGCTATCGCAGTGAAGATGAGATACTTTCGGGTATCGATAAATATAGGCTTAGTGCTGTTGCTAGGAGGCGATTAAATGCTAAGAAGAAAGATGAAGAAATTCAAACTTAGAAAATATATCGTAAAAAAAGATACTGAACGTAATACAGCTTTAGAATATCTTGATCCTGTTGGAGGTGAAGCGGTAATCTGGCCAGCTGGTGGAAAAGTACAAGCGGAACTTTATGGGCTAAGACTAGCCTATATGCTTAACATGAATTATTATGGTGATTTAAATATAAGTGAAAATGATGCCATATGTATAAATATTGATGAGCCGGAATATAAGGTGGTTTCAATTAAGAGCTATCCCAAATTTAAATTCATTGAGTTGGAAAAATTAAGATGACATTTCAAAATGCGGATAAACTCATAAAAAAGCTTAATTTAATGTCTAATGAAGTTCAGGGTGAAATCTTAAAGAAATCAGTAAAGCGAGGTGGTCTACTTGTACAAAAGCAGGCACGTCTTTTGGTTAATTCTAAGAGCGGTAATTTAGGTAGGTCAATCAAGGAAAGAACAGAACAGAGGCCTAGTGGAGCAAGCAGTACTATTTACACTAATCTTGATTATGGCATTTACTATGAGCTTGGAACAGGTCCCAATGGTCAGGAAAACCATGCGGGTATTTCTCCAAATGTTAATCCTAAATATTCACAAACTGGATGGATGATACCTGCTGATGCTATGAGTGTTGATGATGCTGAGTATTATGGCTTGGGTGTTGTAGAAAGCGGTGGTGAAGTTATCGGATACCGTACTAATGGTATGCCGGCACGGCCGTATCTCTATCCAGCGCTGCATGATCAGAAAAAAGATATTACTAAAGAGATGAATAGATATATTGGAAAGGAAATAGTCAAGGTGATGAAAAAATGATCAATATTAAAGATAAGATAGTTGAGCAGCTTGAAAAAGTTGTTGATAATCTGAGCGATACGTATCCTCAGGATTTCACAAATTTTCCAGCAGTCAGCTACTGCGAGGAAGAGAACTGTGTTTATGAAGTTACCGATGAAGGTGAAGCTTCATCACTAATTCGCATTAGGATTGATATCTGGAGCAATAAGAGTACTTCATCGACTGCAGTTGATATTGATAAGGTTATTGCTGAATTTGGTTTTAAACGTATTTCATGTTCAGATATTGGCGAGCCTTCGGGCATGAAGCATAAACTTATGAGATATGAAGCGATTGTAGATACAAATAAAATTTTTGCGTATCATAAAAATTAATGAAAGAGAGGTATTTATATGTTAGCAAATGGAGCAACTTTAGAGTATAAGAAAAAATCTGCTACTGAAAGTACTTATACAAAATTAAAAGGATTAAAAGAAATTCCTGAAATGGGTGTTGATCCTGAAAAAGTAGAGAATACAGATCTTGATGATACCGTTAAACAGTATGAAATGGGTATCGGTGATGCAGGTGATATCACCTATAAATTTAAATATGAAAATACATCAACAGACAGTCCATATCGTTTGATGAGAGCTTTGGAGGAGAGTGGGGAGATCGCTACTTTTAAAGAAACATTAAAGGATGGAACTACAACTGAATTTGATGGTCAGGTTTCTGTTAAAAGAACTGGCGGTGGAGTTAATGGTGTTATTGAGTTTAACTTAAACATTGCACTTCAAAGTAAATTGACAATCACTGACCCAGAAATTGCATAAGGAGGCAGCTATGGAAGAAAATAAAAGAATCCCATGGGCTACGTGGGAAGTCGATGGAGTTGAGTATAAATTAAAACTCACAACAAGTGTAATTACTAAACTTGAAGAACAGTTTAAGACTAATCTTGTTAACGTCCTGGATAATGGTGTTCCAGCGTTAAAGATTATGCTTACAATTACACATGGTGCTATGCAAAAATTTCACCACGGTATCAAATATAAGGATGTAGAAGAAATGTTTGAAAAATATGTGGATGAGGGAGGATCACAAACTGCATTCATGACAGATGTGTTTTTCCCGATTTATCAAGCGTCGGGTTTTTTCTCTGGTTCAATGGCAGAAATGATGAGCGAGAAATTGGACGAAGCCAAAGAACAACTGTAACTAATATATCAGACTTAATAAATGGGATTTACCCAAATGCAGTTGACTGCGGGATAGATCCTTTTTATTTTTGGGAACTAAGTTTAGATGAAATCAAGGATATTATTGATTCTTTTAATCGAAAAGAGATAATGAAACAAAAACAACGGGCTATAGATAACTCTATTCTGGCTGACCAAATCATCAGAGGAATTGGATTATTATTTTCTCAAAAAGAAGACAATGTTGAAATTAAGCAAATATGGGATTACTATCCTGACTTATTTAAGGAAGAAAAGAAAAAAGCAGAGGAGCAAAAAGAAATAAACGAATTAGAGGAATTTAAAGAAAAAAGAAAAAGGTTCGCTTATAACCATAATAAACAGATTGGGGCTGATGACTAAGGACAGTAGAAGAATTAAAAGTAATAATCAACGCTGAAACAAAGCAGTTTAGAGATGAACTTGCAAAAGTTCAAACTCAAATGAAGTCAGCTACCCAGAATGTTACTGCGCAGACATCTAAAATCAAATCAGCTATATCAGGTATAAAATCAGCACTTGTAGGATTAGCGGTTGGAACTGGACTGTTAAAACTTGGTAAAGAGGCTTTACAGGTTGCAAGTGATCTTACTGAAGTGCAGAACGTTGTAGATGTAGCGTTTGGCTCCATGGCGTGGAAAGCTGAAAAGTTTTCTAAATCAGCACTTGAAGCATTTGGGATGAGCGAGTTAAGCGCCAAAAAAACATCGGGCACTTACATGACTATGGCTAAAAGTGCCGGTATAAATGAAAACGCAGCCAGTGATATGGCGGTCACTTTAGCAGGTTTAACAGGTGATGTTGCATCATTTTATAACATATCTCAAGATCTTGCTGATGTGCGTTTAAAATCTGTTTTTACAGGTGAGACAGAAACTTTAAAAGAGCTAGGTGTTGTAATGACTCAAACAAATCTCCAGGCTTATGCATTGTCACAAGGTATTAATAAAAATATAAGTGATATGAATCAGGCAGAACAAACAACTTTAAGATATAACTTTGTTTTGGATAGATTAGCCTTTGTTCAAGGCGATTTCGCAAGAACAAGCAGCAGCTGGGCTAATCAAATTCGTATCCTTCAGGAACGATTTAAACAGCTTTTGGGGATTATCGGAAACGGCTTGATTGCCGCATTAACGCCTGTAGTACAGTTTTTGAATATGATTATTGGAAAACTGATTACATTTGCGAATGTTGTAAGTGCAGTTTTTGGTAGGTTATTTGGCAAGAAGTCGGCAGGACAGCAGGCATCGAATGGTTTTACTTCTGCTAGTAACGCTGCAAAAACAGCAACAGCTTCTACAGGTGGACTAAATAATGCATTAAAGGGTACAGAAGGTCAAGCCAAGAAAACGGCTAAGGCGTTAGGTTCATTGGCCGGGTTTGATGAATTAAATACAATCAGTGCGAGTGATTCTAGTTCTGGTAGTGGTGGCTCTGGCGCTGGTACCGGAGGTGGCGGATATGCCATTGATCCAATCGACTGGGGCAGTGCGTTTGAGGAGCCGGATACGAGCGGTATTGAGGCTACTGTTGATAAGGTGATGGTCTATGTCAATAGGCTTAAAGAGTTTCTCAAGACCAATGCTCCTGTCATTACAAGTCTGTTATCTGGAGTTTTAGCGGGCTTTGTTGCTTTTGAGGTGATCAAAAATTGGGCCGCATTAACGGGCCCAATAAAAAATTTATTTACTAATATAGGTGCATTATTTGCTTTATTCAAGGATGTTGGGGTAATTGAAACATTGAGTGTTATGCTTACCGGATTAAATACTCCAATGCTTGCAATTGTAGGTGTTATTACAGCTGTAACCGCAGCACTTGTTTATTTATATCAGACTAGTGAGTCTTTTAGAAATCTTGTGAATGATGCGGTAGGTGCTTTATTAGGAATACTTCAGAATTTTTATACAAGCTGCCTTTTACTAATTTTTGATACGCTGGTAATGCTTTTTAATACAGTGCTGCTCCCATTGGGGAATTTATTAACAGATGTATTTTTAACAGTAGTAGAAGCTATAGCAAGCATTGCTTTAGCATTTTGGACTAACATTCTTGCCCCGATTGCGGATTTTCTTGTCAGTGTTTTAGGAATAGCAATACAAGCTGTGTGCGATATTCTTCAGGGATGGATGCCGGCTATTAATACTGTTATTGAAACTTTATCAAAGTTATGGAATACAATGCTAAAACCTATTGTCGAATTTATAAAGACAGCGTTTATTGCGATATTTGAAATTGCTGGCTCTGTTATTAAAACCGTTGCCGATATTATTCTTGGTGCATTTCAAGTGGTAGCTGATTTCTTTGTTGGAATCTTTACACTAAATATGAGTGATACATGGGAGAAGGTTTGTAAGATATTTAGCAATGCATGGAATAGTATCTGTGAAACATTTGCGCCTTTAGGTGAATGGTTTGGGCAGCAGTGGGAAAATGTTAAAACTGCATTTTCTGATGTTGCGGAATGGTTTGGAACTATATTCGATCATGCATGGGACAATATATGCGGTGCTTTCAGCAGAACTGGGGAGTTTTTTAAAGGCGTATGGAACAATATTACTGATGCATTTGGAAATATTGTGGACTGGTTCAAGGGCAAATTCAGCGATGCATGGACAGCAGTTAAAAATGTATTTAGTACAGGAGGTGCTGTATTTGATGGTATCAAAGACGGTATTCTAAATGGCTTAAAGGCTGTTGTAAATGCAATTATTAAAGGAATCAATAAAGTAATTAAAATTCCATTCGATGGTATAAACAGTTCATTAAAATCAATAAAAAAAGTAAGTATTTTAGGACTTAAACCTTTTGACTGGATTAGCACGATAAGCGTACCACAAATTCCTTTGCTAGCTGAAGGAACAGTGGTAAACAAACCAACTTTAGGTATTTTTGGTGAGGCAGGTACTGAGGCTGTAATTCCATTGAAACGTAATACCCAGGGACTTGATCTGATTGCTGAAAAATTAGCAGATAGATTATCTTTTGATGGGGATAGTGGAAATGGAGCAACTTATGTCATTAATTTTGTTTTGGAAAATGGGAAGGTACTGACCAAGATGGTAATTGATAATATTAAAGAATATGAGGTACAAACTGGTAAACCAGTGTTTGATTATTAAGAGGAGGGTGTATATGGCAAATGAAGCATTGATTAAAGTGAATGGTGTAGCTTTGTCTACACCTTCTGATATTAAAGTTGAAATTCAGGATTTGGACGGTGAAAGTGTTAGACCAGTGGCTACAGGTGTTCTAAGAAGAAATAGAATTAGATCAAATATGTTAAAAGTCACATTGACATGGAACATAACACCAACAATCGACATCATGAATATTCTCAATGCGGTAACTCCTGCTGAGTTTGACGCAGAACTATTTATTCCAACTCATGGAATCCGTGCCACTAGAAAAATGTATGCGGGAAACAAAAGTTATAATTACATTAGGACGAAAGAGGGACTTAAAGCTAAGTCCTTTTCTTTTGCATTGATTGAGGTGTAGTCATGCTAATTAAATACGGAAACTTAGATGTGACAAGTCGACTGCTTGACTATAAGATTTCAAGTTCTTTTGCGGAGGGTTATCTTATTGGTAATGTTCCAACAATCCAGCTGAATCTTAAGTTTGATAACTATGATGGAATTCTCGATAATCTTGATACTGAAGTGTATTGGGAAATTCAAGAAACTAATGCTTCAGATAAAAGATATTTTAAGATATATGATCAACCCGAAAAGTATACTAAATCGTTGAGCCTAAAACTGTATGACAATAACTATTCTCTAGATATTGCGTATGATACAAAACTTACATATCCAGTACAAATAAAAGACCAGTTGGATGAAATAGAAAGTCTAACTGGTTTTTCTATAATCAGAACTAACATTCCTGATTATGTATTGAATAAAGAAGTTGCGTGGTATGACAATACAATTGTTATAAGAAGTTATCTAGGCTGGATAGCTGAACTTTGCGGGGCTAACGTGTTTGCAAAGGAAATTAATTCGCTTGAATTTGTAAAAGTTACAAAGGATGTATTTGCAAACACAGATACCTTAACAAATTATGAAAAGAATGAAGTTTATAAAGTGACTCGTATATATGCAGAGAATGGATTGAATCCACTTGAAGCAGGTAATGAAACAGGAAATACGATGTTTCTTAATGCAAATAATCTTTATCTCGATGAACAATTGATTGTAGATTCTCTATACGAACAGTTCGATGGTTTAACATTCTATTCAGTAAAATCTGTAAAGATGATTTCTATTGATAATTTATTACCAGGTAAATTGATTAATTATAATGATGAATTCAATTTTATGGTAATTGATTTATCAAATACATTTAAGGGTGGAAATTTTCTATTATCTGATATAGATGGAACCGTAACTACCAAAAATGAAGAACGTGTTATCAAGAGAATAAACAATACAACACGCATACGAAAGCTGCAGATAACGCAAGATCAGGAATCACTTAAACTGGATGTCATCGCAAAAGAGCAAGAAGGGCTTAATGAAAAAGTCGGGCAGCTTACAATTACTAATGAAGAAATTAACACTAAGATAGAAGAAATCAATACTAAGATAGAGGATATTGATACTTCTTTATATAGAGCTTTTATGATATCAGATGCAACTGTTTTAAATGAACAAAATAAATCAATTGTCCTGTCTTGTCAAGTTGTTAACGGGACTACTGATATTACACCTGACCAGACTGATATACAGTTTCAATGGTATAAAAATGAAGAAAAATTTAAAACTGGCAAATCAGTGACATTGACAGGCAATGATATTGATGTAAGTGCTAATTTTAAGTGTATAGTTTCTATAAGCGGAATTGAATTAGATACAGGAAGTGTAACTATAACTGATAATAATGACATTGCTAATTTAGGCAACAGTTTTCTTGATGTTACCGGTTCACAGTTAGTACAGATTTTAAATACTGACGGAACTTATAGCCCTAACTGGGAAATTAACAATATTACGATTACTCCAGCAGTTTTAGATGGATTATTAAATGTGGATTTAAGTAATTGTGATATTGTCTTTAAAAAGATAATCAACAGTTCAGAAACTGGACTTACGAATGGTGAGAATGTTAGCAATGGAATATTGAATGTAAGTAAAAATATTATGACCAAGGCTAATCCGGCGGTTACATATGTCTGTTATGTATCGTATAAAAACACAAGTATTAAACTGTTTACGTCATTTAGTTTAAATGTACTGGGTAAGGATGGGGCTGACGGTAGTGATGGAAAAGATGGAGCAGTGGGACCGCAAGGTCCAACTGGGGATGATGGTGTTAGTGTGATTAGTATCACACCTTACTTTGCAGTTAATGCCAGCAGTACGACACCACCTGACAGCGGATGGATAACTGCTCAACCGGTTAGAGCAAATGGGCAGTATCTATGGCGCAAAGATACGACAAAATTTAGTAATAATACTACCTCAACAACAATTCCATTCGTCATTACCGGAGATAAAGGCGATACTGGTCCACAAGGGCTTCAGGGACTTCAGGGTCCACAAGGTAATCAGGGAATTCAAGGACCGGCTGGACCTAAAGGAAATGATGGTTCTAGTGGAAAGACTTCGTATTTTCACATTAAATACAGCAGTGTTGCCAGTCCGACAAGCTCTAGTCAAATGACGGAAACTCCGTCGGTTTATATTGGTACTTATGTTGATTACACTGAAACCGACAGTACAGATCCAACAAAATATACATGGGCGAGATTTCAGGGAATTCAGGGAGCTCAGGGGACACAAGGAATACCGGGAACTAATGGTGTAGATGGCAAGACTTCTTATCTCCATATAAAATATTCTAATGATGGCGGGAAGTCGTTTACTGCAAACAGTGGGGAGACAGCAGGTGATTATATTGGACAGTGTGTAGACTTTAATTCTAATGATCCTACAAATGTTGACAGTTACACATGGTCTAAAATCAAAGGTGAACAAGGACCTCAGGGAATTAAGGGGGTTGCTGGAGCGGATGGAGTAAGTTCTTATTTCCATATAAGATACTCTCAAAATGCTAATGGTAACCCGATGACTGACAGTGCTGAGAATGCTGTTTATATTGGTACATGCTCAACAACATCAAATACAGCTCCGAGCTCATATGTTTCATATAAATGGAGCAAGATCAAAGGAGATACTGGAAGCAAAGGAGAACAAGGCATTCAGGGACCGAAGGGAAGCGATGGACAAACTTCGTATCTACATATTAAGTACAGTGATGACGGAAAAACTTTTACCTCAAATAATGGAGAAACACCAGGTAAATATATTGGAACATATGTGGATTTTTCTGAAGCTGACAGTACAGTTTTTAATAAATACTCATGGGTTAAAATAGAAGGACCACAGGGCGTACAGGGACCTAAAGGAGTAGATGGGAAGCAGTATTATACATGGCTTAAATATGCGGATACACCTACAAGTGGTATGAGTGACAGCCCAACTGGAAAAGCATATATTGGTTTAGCGTATAATAAGACCACTGCAACAGAAAGCAGTAATTATTCAGATTATACATGGTCTTTAATCAAAGGTGAGAAAGGTGATACTGGTATTCAGGGACCAAAGGGTACAGATGGTAAAACAACCTATACATGGGTTAAGTATGCAACAAGTGCCAGTGGTGCTAATATGTCTGATGATCCATCGGGTAAAACATACATAGGTTTAGCTTACAACAAGACAACCCTTACGGAATCAACTTCAGCCAGTGATTATACATGGAGTTTGATTAAAGGTGATAAGGGTGACAAAGGTGACGATGGTACGGTTCATAGTGCTACTGCACCTAGTGATAAAACTAAGTTATGGTTTGATACAACTGATAATCTTCTAAAATACTGGAACGGTACTACATGGGAAGTGACTAATGATTTTGCTGGTGATATCAATGATATGAAGCAGAATATTACCACTGAATATACTTCTGCGATCAACCAGCTTAAAGAATCGCTGACTACACTGGTTGAAAAACTACAGACTACCACTACTGACAATTCAACTTTGATAGAGCAGTTATCATCACAGATTGTTCAAAATTCTAGTTCTATATCACTGGTTACAAACAGTATTAAAAGTATTACCGACAATATAAGTGGTCTGGCTACGAAGGAAGAAATTTCACAGTGGGCTAGATTTCAGGATGGTGTATTAGAACTAGGTGCAAGCAATAGTCCCTTTGCTGTTAAATTATCTAATACGGAATTAGGATTCTATCAAAATGGAAGCAGAATAGCATATCTGTCAAACCAACAGCTTAACATTGAATATGCCATTGTAATGACAAAATTAAATATCGGAACATTCAGCTGGAATTATGATGCTACTGATGGTCTGACATTAACTTAGGAGGTGTGTGAATGGCAACTTTTGGAACAAGTAATAAATATATCGTATATTCCTTGAATTCACAAGAATTACAAATCGATATAGACAATAACCGCTCATTAGTCCGTGTATGGGTTGATGCGTGGCGTACTAATACAGGTTATACTACTTATGGTAGCGGTACGGTATATTGCGGAATCAACGGTACGGTATATACAGCTGGAATCACAAGCTCGCAAAAAATAACTTCCTCAGCTATTCGTTTAGGTACATGGGATGTTTGGATTCCACATGATGGTGATGGGTCAAAGACAATCTGGGTAAGCGCACGAATAGATCACAGCCAATTCACAGCATCAGATCAGGGCTATAATCATACTTTATCTACTATTCCTAGAGCAAGTGATGCAAGTATTAGCTATAGCGGATATATTGGTGATAATCTGACTGTTAATATAAGCAGAAAATCAAGTTCATTTACTCATTCTGTATATCATGATTTTGTGGCCGGAACATGGACACAAGTGGCGACTAATGTAGGAACAAGCTACACTTTTCAAACTCCTTTGGAATGGCTGAATAGAATCCCAAATTCAGCAGGGAGTGCTGGACGTATTCTTGTTAGGACGTGGAACGGTGGATCTATTGTAGGTGATAAAATATATAATTTTAATGCAAATGCAAAGAACACTGTGGTACCGACTTTTACAAGTGTAACAGCAAGTGCAGTAAATCCATTTGGGTCACTCTATCTGCAAGGAAAATCAAGTATTAAATTAACAATTAACGGGGCATCAGGAGTATATGGAAGTACTATTAAAACTTACAGTATTAGTGGTGGAGATTACAGTTATAGTGGTGATAAAAATACATATACCACCGGTGTGGTTGATAAAAGCGGTGATATAACATTCACTGCAACGATTACTGACAGTCGAGGAAGAACAGCAAGTAAAACGGTTAAAGTCACGGTTACTGCCTATACATTGCCGACATTAACGTTTGAAACATACAGATGCGACAGTTCGGGAACTAAAGATATAATCAAGGGTACTTACATTTATGTTAAGCCTACATTTACTTATTGTATTATAACAGGGAATGCAATAAAAACTAAAAGTATAAAAATCAACAATACAAGTAAATCAACTGCGTTTAACAGTGGACAAGGATATGTATTTGGGACATATCCGCTACGCTCAACACACGAGGTAGAAGTATCAATAACAGACAATGTAGGAAATACAGTTTCAGTAACACATGAAATAGGTATTGGTAAAGTTATATTCAATGCTCCGCCACACAAAAACGGTGTCGGTTGGGGGCGTTATTGTGATAAAGATGGTGAGTTTCAAATTGGTTATGATTTAAATGTATATGGAAGATTTTTAATCGACGATGTAGAACAGCCCGTCTTTGAACTGGTTGAAACTGTTGATTTAGAAATATAGGAGGAATGAAAAAATGTTGATAAAATCAATTAAATCTCGAAAATTCGGGGGGGGGGTACTTTTAGAAATTTATTTAAAAATTCTTCTAATTGTATCTTATACCCTAAGAAAAATGGAGGTGCGGTCTACTAGCGAAAGGTCGCACTTGGTGTATTTATGAGTATAGATTTATTCAAAATGTTCAATGATGGACAAAGGATACGCAGACAAGACATATTACGTAGATTCAGTACTAGTGAGCAATTTACTGGAGATTATTGGGTAGATGGTAAAAAGATTTATCAGAGAACTTGGTCAGTTGGAGCACGTAGCGGTAATTCAACAGCTACTATTTCCTTGAGTAGTGCAAACATAGATCAAATTTGGTTTGATATGTGCAACAGTTATTACATTGAATCCGGAGGAGCTTCAGATACTGGTAATAGATGGCCAATTAATGCTAACTTCGGTGACCCAAATGCTAGTGGCTTTACGATCAATGGTCGAGGACCTTGGTATACACCTAGCAATAAACAACTTTACTGGTACGTCCCAAAATCAGGGTGTGAAAATGCGTATATTACTTTTAGATACACCAAAACGTAGATATTATGAATGGCAATACAATTGTTTGATTTAATAACTGGATTGAGACTAAGAAAAAAGAATGTGTACTTTCAATATTCAACCGAGGAACAGTTTACGGGCGAATACTGGATAGATGGCAAAAAGATATATCAAAAATCTTACAATTTAGGTACTATTAATGCTTTTAAAAAAATAGAAAATATTGCAAATTTTGATAGAAATATAAGATATGAATTTTCAATGAGAGCTAACGATAAAATAAGTGGTATGAATGGAAATTCAAGTACTGATTTATTTGTCACTACGGGTGGTGACGTTTACATCAATACTAATGGAAATACTAGATATGATGTAGTATTGACATTATGGTACACGAAATAAATTAGAAGAACAAATTTCTAAAAGTCATAACTTATATGGCAATAAAAATATTTGGATTTAAAGATAAAGAAAAAAGATTAAATGGTAAAGAGGTATTTTTTAAATACTCCAATGCTGAGCAATTTACAGGAAGTTACTGGATAGATGGAAAGAAGATATATGAAAAAACTATTAATATTGGAGCATTGCCAAATAATAATGTTAAAACAGTATCGCACGGCATTAATCAAATTGATAGATTTATTGATGTCGCTGGTGTTGCAAGTTCACCATCTGCGGCATTGCCAATTCCAAATGTTAACCCATGGAGCTTAGGAGAAAGTATAATTTGTTACCCTACAACTGGTGATATTATCATTGGAAGTGCCAGTGATAAGAGTAGCTACACTGGTTATATCACTTTGCGTTATACTAAAACAACAGATTAGTAGCTACGATTATGGCAATTAACAAAAGAGTAATAGATAGAAGAACATATTTTAAGAGTTATTGGATATAGATATCGATAAGAAAGTTGAGAAAAAATTATGATTAAAACACATGAATTAGATGTTACAGCAAGTAAATTCAGCCAATTACTTGAAACAAATTATATGATTTTAAAACAATCAAGTTATGAGCAGAACGATTATATTTTATTTAGAGAAATCGAAACTGTCGAAGAAGAAGTCAATTATACTTCGAAATCACAGTTAACACAGATTAAACAGATTATTAATGATGAAGGTATCAAGGAAGGCTATGTATTAGCTGTACTTAATAAAATTTAAGCTGAAGGTGAGGAAAATGAAAAAAATGAATGTTTTAAATAATATGAATTACATGGACACATACAATGCGATTACTGGAGCGGTAGTCGCTTTTTTAAGCTTTATTTTTGGAGAACACTGGATTTTATTTGCTTTGTTCTTATTATTTAATGTTATTGATTGGATTACTGGCTGTATGAAATCGAAATTGGCCAATAAAACCAATTCGCAAAAAGGATGGCTAGGTGTCTTAAAGAAATTAGGCTATTGGATTATGATTCTTGTGGCTTTTGCTGCATCTGTTTTATTTATAGAGATTGGCACTACACTAGGAATTGATCTTGGCATTACAACATTAATCGGATGGTTTGTATTAGGGTCATTAGCTGTTAATGAGATTAGATCAATCATAGAAAATCTTGTAGAAGCAGGTTATAACGTACCATCCATTTTAACAAGAGGTTTAGAAGTGGCGGATAAATTAATTAATAAAGAAAGTGGGGATAATTAACATGGAATTAAATGAAACTATCGAAATGATGAATAGTAACGATTATAAAGAGAGATTTAGAGGTGAGTATTTTCAAGCAAAAATCCGTTATGATAAATTAGATGCAATGACTGTTAAATATGAAGCTGGAACTTTAAACTTTAGACCTAGTTGTTCTTTAGAACTTTTAAAAGAGCAAAAAGGGTATATGGGTAATTATATTAGATGCTTAAAAATTCGTGCAGAAATCGAAGGAATTGATTTAAAGGAGGATAAATAATATGGCAGTATTAACAGCATCACAATTAGTGGATAAAGTAAAAGCAGTAGCAAATACAGCTACTGCTTATAAATTAGGAACTTTCGGAAATAAAACATCTGGTGGTAAAAGACAGTGGGATTGCTCTGGTTTGTTAAAAGGAATCTTATGGGGCTATCCTGATAATGGTAAATATTTAAAGAATGGTGTATTGGATCAGAATGCTGATACTATTATTAGTAAGTGTAGCGGAGTGTCTACGGATTTTAGCAATATTGTTTCAGGTGAAATAGTCTGGATGAAAGGTCATATGGGTATTTATATTGGTAATGGCAAAGTAGTTGAAGCTACTCCTAAATGGGATAATGGTGTTCAAGTTTCAACTTGTGCTAATGTTTCAAGTGGATCTAAATCTAGAAAATGGACTAAACATGGCAAAAGTCCCTATATTGATTATGGCACTACTGTATCAACCCCTGCACCAGAACCTTCTCAACTTGTCGATGACTGGTTAAATAGATTAAATGCAGAAATTGCTAGACAAGGATTCTCTAGTTATCCAACTGTAAAAAAAGGTGCGAAGGGTGGTATTACTAGATTAATTCAAGAACGATTAAACAGTGTGGGATTTAATTTGGTTGTTGATGGGGACTTTGGCAAAAAGACTAAAGAAGCTATTATCGTGTTTCAAAGAAATCGTGGTCTTGTTCAAGATGGTGTAGTAGGATCTAATACATGGGACTGGTTATTAAAAGGAACTAAAATGTAAAGATTATGGAAAAGGTATACTTAAAAATAAATGCTGAAGATATTCAGGGGAACTGTTTAAACACAAGGATAGAGTATACCCTTTTGTATATGGGGCTATCTCATAGTATTATTAATAATGGGTATCGCGATATACACGTAAACAATAAATATATAAAATTCAAGCCTAGGTCACACACATTGATCTAGGCTTTTTTGTATAAAGAAAAACACAGTGACATGGGAATGAACACTGTGTTTTTAGCATAATTTTGGAATGCGTACTATGCTTAATAAAAGTATATAATAATAAGTAATTATTTTCAATAAACTTTATATAAAAAGAGCACAAGCCCAAAACGGGAGAGGTGAACTTGTACTCTTTGTATACTTTCGAATATTGTTAATGGGAGAGGAACAATATTCTATTGTACAAAAATAATATTTGTACGCAATCTATTCTACTACATTATACAAAATATGCAAATGTATTAAACTTTTAAATAAAAGAGCACAAGGCTCTACCGAGGAGATATCTTTTTTGTGCTCTTGGTTGGGTATGGCTAAGGGGAAAGGAGGACCATACCCTATTATACAACTATTGGAATTATAGTGGGGATCAATAATTGTACAATATCAATTATAGTTATTTGTCATTTTTTATCAACTCATATACTTAATACTCAATATTTGATTGAATAAGTAATACTTTTTAGTATGGAAAAACATATTGTAAAATATAGTTATTTATTATATAGTAAACACATAAAGGAGGATTTACAATGGCTAAAATTACAGTAAATGAATCTTGTATTGGGTGTGGAACTTGTGTAGGTGTTGCACCAGATGTTTTTGAAATGAATGATGAGGGGTTATCATCTGTTATTGGTGATGATGTCGATTCAGCTAAAGAAGCTGCTGAATCTTGCCCTGTAGAAGCAATCGAAGTGGAAGATTAATCAAAAAAATAGAGAGTTATAGTGATAAAGGAGTGTTCGATTAGAGCGCTCCTTTAAGCATTGTAGCTATTAGTAACTTACATATTTATTCTAGATAACTTGTGGTATGGCTTATAATTCTTTTTTGTTTTTCAATATCATGCTTGCAATTAATGATCATTTCATCTTTATTTGGTATGTCAGATATTTCTAAAAGTTTCAGTTTTTCTTCTAATGCTGTTAATTTTATTTTCGCTTCTTGTAATTTTCTTTCTTTTAAGTTCGTATTTAACACCTCATTCTTATTATAAATATTTTGTGTATAAAAGTCATTTATGATGTAATCCAAAACCTAATTATTGATTAAATGTTTAATTTTTATTTTTTTGTGCTATTATCGATATTAGGGGATGGATTTGTCATAAATATACGTATACACAAACCGTTAACACTAAGCTTTTTAATCCTCCCTTAATGTCTGGAACTCCCTAAACTCCAGACATTTTATTACATGATAGAGAGGTGTTTGGAGAATAATTTTTAGCCTGAAGAAACAATATAAAATGTACTAAATAAGTAACAAATAAGTAACAAATCGCCTGAAACCCGCATTCTAGCGTGTGTTTTTTTTCAAGACTTGAAATTTTTTCATGGTTTATTAAAAATAATGAGCTTTACGATTAGTCCGTTAATCGGTTAAATGACTAGTATTTATTAGGATTTGTATTATTTTTATAGATTTTGTAAATATCATTAGAACTTAGATAATATAAAGATTATTTAAAATAAAAAAATATTTTTATGATATAATAGCTTGTGGAGGAGAGGATAATGCAACAATTAGAGAAATTTATTTGTTTATTACTATTTCTTTTTATAATGACAGCCTGTCAAGAAAAAATAGCATATGATAAGGAATGGGCGGCAAATTTTGCACAGCAGCAAGTTAAGGCTATGGATGGATATCGTCTGGAGGGAGTATATTTTTATCAAGGAAATCATATTAGGGTAAATGATCAAAAGGTTGGTAAGGCAGTTGTCGTGAAAGCAGTAGTTAGATACTATGATGTTTTTAAGGATCCAAACAAATATGAGCTTGTTTCTGTTTTTGATGAATCAAACATTGATTTAGCAGGACAAGGATATATTTACGGTGAAGATGGAGATAGGTTATTAGGGGTCGATCAAATAGATGTTTATGATTCCAATCAACCAATTAAGTATCTTCGGGCTATGGATGATAAAGACATTAGTGAAGTTAATCGAAAATTAAATACTGTGCAAATAAAATAAAAAAGCATCTTTAAATTGTTCCCTATAGAGTAAACACGATAAATGTGTTTTCTATAGGGTCAGTTTAGTATGATGCTTTTAGTTTACCAATTTTTTATAATGCCTTTTACTAAAGTAACTAGGTCTTTTTCTGCTTTATTAGCCGCTTCTACAACTTCTTGGTGATTTAATTCTTGGTTTGAAAGTCCTGCGGCTTTATTAGTGATCAACGAAATTCCCAGAGTTTTCATATCACAGTGACGAGCAACAATGGCTTCTGGTACAGTGGACATTCCCACTGCATCAGCACCTAAGGCTCTATATGCTAATATTTCTGCTGGTGTTTCATACATTGGGCCTTTAAAAAAAGCATAGACACCATCTTTTAAACTAATATTATTGTCATCGGCAACTTGATGAGCAAGTTTTCCTAATTTTCGATTATAGACTTCACTCATATCTTTAAAACGAGGGCCGAATTCATCGAGATTAGGACCACGTAGTGGGCTTGGGGCAAATAAACCAATATGATCTTTAATCAGCATAATTTGTCCAGGATTTAAATCTTCACGGATTCCTCCGCAAGCATTAGTTAAAATTAAATTATCAATTCCCAGTCTTTTAAATACACGAATTGGCAGTGTAACAATATCCATGTCATTGCCTTCATAATAATGAAAACGTCCTTTCATGGCAATTACTGTTTTATTTTCTAATGTACCGATAATTAACTTGCCGGCATGTCCAATGAGATTAGAAATCGGGAAATGGGGGATATCGCGATAATCTAATTCGATAGGATTTTCAATTTCATCTGCAAGTGGGCCTAGACCTGAACCGAGAATGATTGCTAAATCAATTTTTCCATGATATTGGGTCTTAATATAGTTTGTTGCTTCATTGATTTTAATGTACATATGTCATACCTCCTAGACTCAATTATAGCATAAACTTTTAAGATGTATTATAATGAAAATAGAAAAAGTGGTGAGAACGTGGAACGAAAATTAAAGACTCGACATTTATATCGACATTTCAAAGGCAAACTATATTATGTTATGAATATTGGGTTAGATAGTGAAACATTGGAGGAAGTTGTTATTTATCAAGCTATGTATGATGATAAAAAACATTTATTCGTCCTTTAGAAATGTTTTTATCAAAAGTTGATATAAAGAAGTACCCAAATGTAGAATAAACATATCGTTTTGAGGAATACGAGGAGGAAGACTGATGAATCAAGCGGCATATCGATTAGAACAGACGAAATTAACAGATAGTAAGGTTTTTCGTGATGCAGTACATAATTATATTCATGTAGATCAACCATTGATATTAGATTTAATCAATAGTCATGAAATGCAGCGACTTCGGAGAATCAAGCAATTAGGCGGGACGCATCAGGTCTATCAAAGTGCGGAACATTCGCGTTTTTGTCATTCTTTAGGGGTTTACTTTATTGCTCGAAAAATGATTTTTAATAGTGCAATCGGAGCCTATTTAAATGATTATGATAAGTTAACAGTAATGTGTGCAGCTTTACTCCATGATATTGGTCATGGTCCATTTTCGCATTGTTTTGAAGATGCCTTTGATTTAAACCACGAAGCATATACAATTAAAATTATTAACGGAAAGACTGAAGTACATGATCTTTTAGAAAAATTTGATCATGGTTTTTCACATAGAGTAAGTAGTGTTATTGAAAAAACACATCCTAATAAAATTTTAGTACAGATGGTTTCGAGTCAACTTGATGCTGATCGGATGGATTATTTACTTAGAGATTCTTATTTTAGTGGTACTACTTATGGGCAATTCGATTTATCCCGAATTTTACGAGTGATGGCTGTTTGTGATGGAAAGATCGTTTTTAAGAATTCTGGTGTACAAGCAATCGAGAATTATATTTTAGCCAGATATCATATGTATTGGCAAGTTTATTATCACCCCACAGCCCGGAGTTATGAACAGGTATTAATTAGTATTTTTAGGAGAATGAAAGATCTTTATGCAGCTGGTTATGATTTTGGAGATATTCGTTATTTAAAGCCGTTTCTTGATGGACATGTCGATGAAAATGATTATACTAAATTAGATGAGGGGATCGTTTTTTATTATTTTACAGTCTTAAAAGAAGGCAATGACGAGATTTTGAAAGATTTATGTACACGCTTTTTAGATCGACGATTGTTTATTTATCATGATCTGCTCGATCAACATGAAAAACAATTAGCTGAATCATTTTATGAAAAAAAAGGCTATGATCCTCGTTATTATGTTGTAAGTGATGATCAAAGCCAAGTTCCCTATCGTTATTATGGAAATACTGAAGAACTCAGTGAAATTGAAATATTAATTGATGAAGAACTCCGGTTTTTACCAGAAGTATCAGAAATTGTTGGGGCAATTGTAAATTCTAAGAAAAATAAAAATGATCATAAGATTTTCTATCCCGAAGTGTAAACTTCGGGATTAGTCTTTTTTAAACCAATAGACTGTACCATTTTCATCAAAATCACCGGTTAGTGGATTGATTGCAATCTGCTGTAGGTCTTCGGTTGGCTGATACCATGTAACATCTTTGTTTTCATTGGTATAGTTTAAAACATCGATAACGGTTTTTTTAGCAACAGTTTTGTCATCAGCTGTTTCCATTTTACGATTGTCATCGTAGCCGACCCAGCTGGCAACCAGGACTTGTGGATTATAAGCTACAGCCAGGTTATCAACATCGGTACTACCAGTTTTACAGGCGTTGATATTATCAAGTTGATAAGAAGCCATTGTTGCTTGAAGATAGGTACTAAATGTACTATTAAATGTAGATGTTAATAGCTGTGATAATTCTAAACAACTATCTTGCTCCAGCAATTGTTTATCTTCTTGTTCGTGCTGGTAAAGGACTTTACCAGCATCATTAGTAATTTTTTCAATTGTATAGAGATGATTGTATTTTCCTTCACTAGCGAGACAATTATACATATCGGCAAGATTATATATGTTTGTATTTAAAGTCCCAAGTGCCAGTGAGGCATTTGCTTTGACGTCCTTGATTCCAAATTTTTTGATTAATGAAGCTAAGTTATCAGTTCCTAAAAATAGATGTGTTTTAACGGCGAAAATATTATCAGATACAGCAATAGCTTGAGCTAACGTAACATCTTTATATGCATATTTATCGTTAAAATTACTAGGACTGTAAGTGCTGTTATCGTCAAGTTTAAAGGTAGTAGGTTCACATAAAAATGTGGTTGCCGGAGTGAAACCGTTTTCTAGCGCCAGGTAGTATAACAAAGGTTTGATTGTACTGCCGATTTGTCGATTAGCTTGAGTGGCACGATTGAATTGTGAGCTGGCATAGTCTTTACCGCCGATAATAGCAAGGATTTTACTGGTATATGGTTCAACAACGATACTCGAGGTTTCGACTTTACTATCCTTAGTATATTCACTAGCACTTTTTTCCACTACTTTTTGGTAATCTTGATTAAAACTTGTATACACATTTAAACCTTGATTCAAATATGTATTGTTGTAGTAACCAAGTTCTTCGAGTTCATCAATAACGGTATCTTTATAGTAATTATTAGCCATATTATCATCTACTTTATGCGTTTCAGCAAGATTAAGATCACTATCAAGAACCTGCTGTTTTTGAGTTACGGTAATTTCCTTACAGTCGATTAGAGCGTTTAAAACGATTGATTGTCGTTTTCGAGCTGCTTTAGCATCATTTAAGGGTGAGTAATAGGTTGGGCCATTAACTACTCCAGCCAACATACTGCTTTCATTTAAATCTAGTTCTTTAGCACTTTTACCATAAAAATATTGTGCAGCATTTTCAATACCATAAATTCCATGACCAAAATAAACGTTATTAATATATCCCTCGAGAATTTCATCTTTTGATAAACGTGTTTCTAACTGCATTGTCAAAAAAGCTTCTTTAATTTTTCGTGACCAGGATTTTTCGTTAGTTAAGTACAATAAGCGTGCATATTGCTGAGTTATCGTACTCGCTCCTTGAGATTTTTTTTGATTTGTGAAGTTTACTTTGAGGGCTCTCATGATTCCAATTGGATCAAAACCCCGATGGTCATAAAAGCGTTGATCTTCAATAGCTACAATACTTTCTTTAAAATAATTACTAACATTATTTAAAGTTACATAATGACCGGTATAGTCGTTGATCGACTGATAATAAATTTCTTGATTATCATCGTATAATTTTAAATAACGATTCTTGTTTAGATCCGGTTCCCCCATGCAATATGCAATAACATATAGTGATAGAAGTATGCCGGCTAAACTTGCTAAAATAGTTACAAATATTTTTACTAATTTTTTCATCATATCACCAAAAGTATTCTTGACGGATTTGTGTTATAATATGCACGGTGATAGAATGAAAAAAATAATTAAAGTAAATTATCGAAGTATTTTTAAATATGAAGAACATCAAGAAACTGTTAAATATGATGGTTCTGGTCATCTGGAGATAGGTGATGATAAAATTGTAGTCAGTTATCAAGATGAAAATAAAATAAAAATTGAATTAAGTGAAAATGAAGTTAAACTTCATAATGGGGCTAGTGTTTTGCATTTAGTAAGAGATCGTGATATTTTAAATCAATATGAAACTCCATATGGAGCAATTGCTTTAAAAACTAGATTAATTAGTTATGATAACGGGGATAATGTGAAAATAAAGTATGAATTATATGATGGAACTAATTTGATTAGTCAAGTATATGTCATGCTCAATTATTTAATATTGGAGAACTAAGATGAAAATACTAAAGTTTTTATCAAACCGGATCGTTGTATCGATTATTTTAATATGTGTTCAGATATTATGGCTAGCTTTATTTATGCGCTATATTTTTACTGATGCGACCTTATTAAAAGGAGTTTTTATTTTTTTAAGTGTGATCGTAACTTTATATATTATCAACAATGACGATGATGACCCCAGTTATAAGATTATTTGGTTAATTCCCATCTTATCTTTTCCGGTTTTTGGTGGTTTGTTGTATGTTGTTTTTGGTAATAAAAAGCCAGCTAAAAAGCTTCAAGAAGCCTTTGCTAATCAAGAAGAAGCTATTAGACCATTTATTTATCCAAATAAGATGGTTGAACAAATTGAGGATTTGATTGCAAAAGGACAAGCTAATTATTTAGTTCAAGAAAATTTTCCTATTTATAATAATAGTGAGATTAAATATTACCCTTTAGGTGATGATACATATCCAGATTTGTTGAAAGAATTAGCTAAAGCAAAACATTTTATTTTTATGGAATATTTTATTGTTGAAGAAGGTGAGATGTTTAATACAGTCTTAACGATATTAAAGCAAAAAGTTAAAGAGGGTGTGGAAGTACGGTTTATGTATGATGATATGGGCTCTTTGACAATGCTGCCATTTCGTTATTATCAAAAATTGGAAAGTTATGGAATCAAGTGTATAGCATTTAATCATTTTGTTCCATTTATTTCGGCAGTAATGAATACCCGTGATCATCGTAAAATTACGGTGATTGATGGAAATGTTGGTTTTAGTGGTGGTTTTAATCTGGCTGATGAGTATATTAATGCTAAAGTGAAATATGGACATTGGAAAGATACGGGGGTAATGATCAAGGGTGAGGCTGTATGGAATTTAACACTGATGTTTCTAACAACGTGGAATGCATCATTAAATACATTTGAAGATTATGATAAATATCATCCTCGTCATTATATATGTCCCGAAATAAGTCCAAATGGGTATATTTTACCATACGGCGATTCACCATTGGATAATAAGCCGGTGGGGAAAAACGTTTATTTAAATATGATTAATCAAGCACAAAAATATATTTATATTGATACGCCCTATTTAATCATTAATGATGAAATTAAAAATGCTTTGTGTTTAGCTGTTCGCCGGGGAGTAGATGTAAGGATCATCACACCTGGAATTCCAGACAAAAAAATGGTCTTTAAAGTAACACGCTCTTACTATGAACCACTTGTAAATGGCGGAGTACGAATTTACGAGTATACTCCTGGGTTTATTCATGCTAAGAACTTTGTTTGTGATGATAAAATTGCTACTGTTGGAACAATTAATTTGGATTATCGCAGTCTTTATCTGCACTTTGAATGTGGAGTCTATATGTATGATGTTCCAGCAATTAAAGATATTAAAAAGGACTTCTTGAAAACGATCGCTGTGAGTAAGGAAATGACCCCTGAAGATGTCGTTAAAGGGCGCTTTAGAGGGTGGCTAGAAGCAATCTTAAGATTATTTGCACCATTGTTATAAAAACATTGACTTCATGAGGGTTTAATGGTAATTTAATTAAGATATAGTGATTAGAAGATAGGAGGGCAATGATGGCAATTAATAAAATTGAAGCGACTTTAAAAGGGGCGCTTAAACAAGCAATAATAGCGTGTGGATTTGTTGAAGAATATGATCAAGAAAGTATTACAATTGAAATTCCTAAAGATAAATCACATGGGGATTATTCAACTAATCTAGCAATGCAGCTAACAAAATTATTAAAGAGAAATCCTCGCCAAATTGCTGAGGCAATTATTGAGGCTTTAGATAAAGAAAATGCCAATATTGAAAAAGTAGAGATTGCGGGACCGGGATTTATTAACCTATTCTTGGCAAAAGATGCAATGACATCAATCATTAAAGAAGTTTTAGAAGAAAAAGAAGCATATGGTACCACAACATATGGTCAAGGAACTAAATATAATGTTGAATTTGTTTCAGCTAATCCAACTGGCGATTTACATCTAGGACATGCTAAAGGGGCAGCAGTGGGTGATAGTATCTGCCGAATTATGAGTGCTGCTGGCTATGATGTGACTCGTGAATATTATATTAATGATGCAGGGAATCAAATTCATAATTTAGCGTTATCTCTATACGCTCGTTATAAACAAGCATTTGGACAAGATGTTACAATGCCTGAAGATGGTTATCATGGTAAAGATATTATTGATATTGCAACAAAGATCAAAGAGATCGATGGTGATAAATATCTTGAAATGGATGAAGGTAAAGCAATTGCTTTCTTTAGAAATAAAGGAACAGAATATGAATTACAAAAGATTAAAGATATTTTAAATGAATTTAGAGTGTCGTTTGATGTTTGGTTTTCTGAAACATCATTATATGAAAATGATCGGGTCGTACCAACAATTGAAAAATTAAAAGCTGCTGGTTATACATATGAAGAAGAAGGGGCTTTATGGTTCAAATCAACTGAATTTGGTGATGATAAAGACCGGGTCTTAATTAAAAGTGATGGATCGTATACATATTTGACGCCTGATATTGCTTATCATCTAAATAAATTAGATCGTGGATACGAATATTTAGTTGATTTATTAGGGGCTGATCATCATGGTTATATTAATCGAATGAAAGCAGCTATTCAAGCTTTAGGTTATAATGCTGACCAGTTAAATATTGATATTATTCAAATGGTTAGAATGATGAATAATGGTGAACCAGTAAAAATGTCAAAACGAACTGGAAATGCTGTTACTATTAAAGACTTAATCGAAGAAATTGGTGTTGATGCTACACGTTATTTCTTTGTTTCTAAAGCTGCTAATACACCATTTGATTTTGATATTGGACTTGCTAAATCAAAGTCTAATGAAAATCCAGTTTATTATGCTCAATACGCTCATGCTAGAATGTGTTCGATTAAAGCACAGGCTGCTAAAGCAAACATTGATTATAGTGATAAGTATGATTTATTAGTTAATCCTAAAGAAATTGAATTAGTAAAGCATATTAATGAGTTTAGAAACGTAATTATTGATAGTGCGATCAATCGTACGCCTCACAAAATTACAAATTATGTTCAAAGACTTGCACAATTATTCCATAGTTTTTATAATGAATGTTATGTAATCGATGAAGATAATCTTGAATTAAGTGGACAAAGATTAGCTTTAGTTGAAGCTACAAGAATTACAATGGCTAATGCTTTAAATTTAATCGGTGTTAGTGCCCCAGAAAAGATGTAGGAGGATAATCAAGAATGGATAGTATGGATAAATATTATAATATGTCTATGGTTGATGTAGCATATGAATTAATGTCTAAAAAGAAATCAGCAGTTAATTTTTTCAAATTATGGGAAGAAGTATGTCAAATGAAGAAATTTGATGACGAACAAAAAGAAGATAAAGAATCTTTGTTTTATACTAATATTACCTTAGACGGACGTTTTATCACGGTTGGTGAAAATGCCTGGGATTTAAGAAGTCGTCATAAATTTAGTGATGTTCATATTGATATGAATGATATTTATGCTGATGAAGAAGAAACAGAAGAATTAGAAGAGGATGTCGATTCTACGATTGAAGATGATTATAATTAAGCAAAACGAAAGTTTTGCTTTTTGTTTAGAATTTTTTAAGAATTATTGTTAGTTTAGTTTTAGGATAGTCTTTTATTATTTAAGTATAGAAAGGCGGAACGACTTATGCTTAAATCAATAAAAAAGACAAATTTGCTCATGATGTCATCAATTATTTTGTTCATGGCATTTATTACAATATATTTATTTAGAAACTGCGATTTTAATGATGTTATTTATGAGATTGAAACACTGCCATATTTTACTAAAGTTTCAGCAATGATTGCTTTAATTGCTCTGCAGATCTTTTTAGCATTTTTACCTGGAGAACCTTTGGAGCTGGCTAGTGGATATATTTTTGGTTCATTTCAAGGAACAATCGTTTGTTTGATCGGGTCAATGATTGGAACGATTATTGTTTACTATTTAGCACGAATCTTTCAACACTCAATCATTGATAAAATGTTTGATCAAAGTAAAGTTGCAGAAGTGAAAAAATTATTTTCTTCTAAAAAAAGTAAGTTTTGGCTATTTATTATTTTTTTGATTCCTGGAAGTCCTAAAGATATTATGACTTATTTAGTTAGCTTAACAGATATTGATATAAAACAATGGCTATTGCTTACAACGATTGGAAGAATTCCAAGTATTGTGACATCTACATATTTAACGGGAGCATTAAGAGACGGCAATATTGTATTGGCTGTTTCAATCTTTGCGGTAACTGTTATACTAGTAATTACCGGTGCCGTTTATTATAAAAAAATAGTTAATTCTAATTAGAAAAAGGGAGAAGATTATGGAACATACAATTTTAATTGTTGAAGATGAAAAAGGAATCAGAGAAACAGTAACAGTTTTTTTGAAGAATCAAGGATATAATGTTTTACAAGCTAGTAATGGTGAAGAAGGGTTAGCATTAATCGAAGCAAATGAAATACATTTAGCAGTGGTTGATATTATGATGCCAGTTATGGATGGAATTACAATGGTACTAAAACTACGAGAATACTATGATTTTCCAGTTATTTTCTTAAGTGCAAAGTCTGAAGATATTGATAAAATAACCGGGCTTAATATTGGTGGTGATGATTATATTACTAAGCCGTTTGAGGCGATGGAATTGATAGCTCGAGTTAATTCGAATCTTCGAAGATATAATCAAATTTTAGCTTTAAAAGAAAATCGTAATCTTAATAATAATCAACAGCGCTTAGTCGTGGGTGGATTAGAGCTGGATAAGTTTACTAAAGAAGTGTTTGTTAATGATCGAGGTGTTCGTTTAACGGCTAAAGAATTTCAAATACTTGAATTATTAATGTCTTATCCGGGAAGAGTCTATTCAGCTGAGGAGATTTATGAAGCTGTTTGGAAAGAAGAAGCCATAAATACTGAGACAATTATGGTGCATGTGCGAAAATTGCGTGAGAAAATAGAAGCTAATCCTAAAAAACCAGAATATTTAAAAGTAGTTTGGGGAATAGGATATAAAATTGAAAAAGGAGTGTAAAAAATGACAAAAGCTAAAAGAATTTTTGGTGTGATTTTTGCATCAATATTACTATTAATGTCCGTTGTTGTTATATCCTTATATGATAATGTTAGAGAAAATACCCCTCGTGATGATAATTTAACGGGAATTTTAGAAGATGATCTACAGCTTTTTACTATTGCGATGGCTAAGACCCTTGATTCTAATTTTGAAGCAGTAAGCTTTGATGATAGTGTTGATGAACAGACAAGACAAATATTTTTAGATGTTTTTGACGATTATTTAAAGGGAATAACATCATTGTTTAATAATGATGGAGATTTTATTTATAAAGCTGTTAATACTAATACTAATCAAATGATTTCGCAACATAGTGAAAAAATTACAACTAATGATGATCAAAGTAAATATAGTTTCTATACTGAGGCGAGCTATGATCAAAATGGTCTAGTTTCATGTAATGGGGATTTAAGTAGTGATAAACTATCATATTTTAATATTGCTAACCTTTTAAGCTCATTTGCACATTATGATGGTGAAAATACTATATATATTGACAACTGGATGTTTGATACAAATGCAATCAAGATTAATGTTCCTAAGAATCTTCAAATTACATATATTATTCCAGAAACACCAGCCAGTCATGGATATGCTTCACAATATGTTAATTCATGGGAAAACTATAATTATTTTTCAGCTATTGCGTTATTAAGTTGTTCAGCTATATTAGTCTTATTTATCTTATTTTATCCAATTAAAATTGTAGAAGATGTTAATCCGTTTTTGTCAGTAAAGAGATGGAAAGCAGAAATAAATCTAGCTGTTTTAACGCTTATGATTACTTTTGGCGTTATGGGCTGTATGATCGTGACGGGTTATACACTTAATAATTCACTTTTAGAATTATTAAAAAGATATGACATCATGTATGTAGATTACATCGTTATAGTTATTAATTTTGTGATTTGGATACTGACGCTTTTAGTTATTTCATTAGGAATCTTCCAATTAAAGTACATTTTTGCTCGAGGATTCTGGCGTTATTTAAAAGAAGATACGTTAATTGGTAGTGGAGTACGCAGTATCAAAAATAAACTTAATCAAATTGCCGATATTGATCTATCAAAGTCGTTAAATCAAACAATCATGAAATATATTTTGATTAATACAGCAATCATTATGATCATGATTACTTTTTGGGGTTTTGGATATTTCCTAGCTATTATTTATGCATTTTTAGTATTTTTTTGGGTCAAAGATAAAGTGCTGAAGGTGCAAGATGACTATGATAAATTATTGACTGCAACAAAAGAATTAAGCAAAGGTAATTTTGATGTAGAGATAGATGGTGATTTAGGTATTTTTAATGCTTTAAATGATGAATTTAAAAATATTCGAATTGGTTTTGAAACTGCTGTTAAAGAAGAAACTAAGTCTCAGAATATGAAAAATGAATTAGTAAGTAATGTTTCTCATGACTTAAAAACACCATTGACATGTATTAAAAATTATATTGTTTTATTGCAAGATGATAATTTACCAATAGAGACAAGACATGAATATTTAGATAATTTAAATCAGTATTCTAATCGTTTAACGAATTTAATTGAAGATTTATTTGAAGTTAGTAAAGTTAATAGTGGTAATATCAAGTTAAATTTAATGGAACTTAATATTGTTGCATTAATTGAGCAGGCGCATGCTGAATGTAGTGAAATATTAGATGCGCATCAATTAACTGTTATTACTAATTATCCACATAATGATATAATCCTCAAATTAGATGGTGATAAGACGTATCGTATTTTTGAGAATCTATTCACTAATATTTCTAAATATGCTCTATTTAATAGCCGTGTATATGTTGATTTAACGGAGGAAACTGAGGATATTACTATTATTTTTAAAAATATTTCACAAGAGCAGATGAATTTTAGTCCTCAAGAAATTACAGAAAGATTTGTTCGTGGTGATAAATCGCGTCATGAAAGTGGCAGTGGTTTAGGATTAGCAATAGCTAAAAGTTTTGTTGAAGCACAGGGGGGGACTTTTAATATTGCAATCGATGGGGATCTATTTAAAGCAATAATTACTTTTAAAAAGATTGCTAAGTAGTCGTAATTGAAGCTATACTAAAGGAGTAGTCCTTTGAAAGTAGGTGGAATTAGGATGAAAATATTATTTGTTGGGAATTCGCATACGTATATGAATGATATGCCAGAAATGGTGCGAATCAATAGTAGTGAAAAGTTAGAAGTGACAATGTTGGCCCGTCCTGCAATTACCTTTCACGACCATTTAGAGTCAATGGAATTACAGTTCGCTTTAAAACAAGGATATGATTTTGTTATTTTTCAACAGGCATCACATGAGCCTTGTCCAAGTAAAGAAGCAACATTGCATGATGCTAAAGCATTGATTGAATTGGCACGTAGCTGTGGTGTTATGCCATACATTATGATTCCTTGGAGCCAACGGAATTATGATGATGATTTTAAAACAACCAAAGATATTTATCATCAAGTAATGATGGATAATTTAGTTGATGGAATACCAGTGGGTTATGTCATTAATCGTTTAAGCCATCAAAATCCCGAATTAGAATTGTTCCAAAGTGACAATCAGCATTTAACTTCATTAGGTAGTTATCTTGAAAGCATTACGATTTTAAATACAATTTTCTTTGAAACAAAGTTTCCTGGTAAACTCATTTATCCTAACCAAAGTAGTTTTGAAGAACATCAATTGGATGAAAGACTTATTGATTTTTTAACTAAAGAAGTAGTTCATACTGTAGAACGATTTAAGAGTAATTATTGTGTTTGTGGAAAGCGAGAGATTTTAGATGATTAGAAGTGTCACTAAAAATGACTATGAAGAGATTGCTAAACTGATGGTTGAAGCATTTAAAAATCCTCCTTGGAATGAGGTATGGAGTTATGAAAGATCATACCAGCGAATTGAACAGTTAGACGACGGAAAATATACAAGGTGTTTTGTGTATATGTTAGATAACAAAATAGCTGGTGTTGTTTGTGGGAAATTAATAACATATGTTAATGATCTTGATTTTATGATTGAAGATTTTTATATTGATCCTCATTGTCAAAGAAGGGGATTAGGAAAGAAAATGATGAAGGCATTAGAAGAATGTTTACCTGAAGTTGATAATTTAATTTTGTTGACAGGACGAGAATTTTACAGTGCTGATTTTTATCAGAAAAATGGTTTTAAGATTAATGATGACATGGTATTTATGGTAAAAAAATTAAAGTCTTAATAAATCTAAATTATGCCGAATTATGTTGACAATATGTGATTATCTCCTTATATTATATGTAGATTGATAAAGGGGATATAAGATGCTGAATAAGTTTAAGGGATTAAAATTAAAGTGGTATCATTTTGTAGTATTTTGGCTACCAGGTGGAATGCTATTATTAACAGGTTTATTAGCATATCAATATCGTAATTCAAAAATAGTATGATTATTTAGCTTGTACAAATTATTAAATGAAAATAGATTTTAAAGACAATAGTTTGATTTAGAAGGGAAATATGTTTCCCTTCTTTTTATATTTTAGGATAGCTGATTTTTATATATTTGGTTGATCTAGACAGTTATATATTAAAAAATGACTAACTGATAATAAAATGAACCTCCATTATTTGTGATGCGTACCCTCTTTACTGGGCAAACCAGTAAGGAGGGTTTTTATATGAAATATGATTATGGATTTAAGTTGAAGTGTGTTGAACTATATAAAAATGGTCGATGGCATGAAACACCAGAAGGAATTGGACAAAAAAACTTTAGAAAAGGAATTACTACATGGGTCAAAATCGCTGACTTACATGGAATAGATGCTTTAAAACATCCTACCACCTGCACTGAGTATACTGTGGAAGAAAGATACGCTTTAGTTGCCAGGGTTCTAGCTGGAGAATCTCAAAAAAAGTGTTGCAATAAGTGCTAATATTAATCACAGTCAATTGTCAAACTGGGTAAAACGATATAAAATATATGGATATAATGGTCTCGATTTAAAGAAGGGACGACATAGTAAGGAGCAGCCTCTGAAAAAATCTATAATATCAAGTGAACTTACTCCTCCTGAGAAAGAAGAACTAATACGTTTAAGAGCAGCAATCGTTAAAGAAATTCGTGAAAAAGGATATCGATTAAAGCATCTTCTAAAGGCATGAGATGATGAAACTGATAAAAGAAATCTTTGATCAAAATAAGGGGACGCTATGGAGTTCGTCGAGTTCATAGAGAGCTTCTAAATCGCGGTTATCTGGTAAATCATAAGAGAGTGTAACGACTTATGCATAATATGGGATTATTAGGTAAACGTCCTAAAGAGAGATACCATTCTTATAAAGGGAATGTAGCAGATAATATTATTAATAGAAATTTTAATGCGAGTAGACCATTACAAAAATGGACTACTGATGTATCTCAATTCAATTTTGCATGGGGAAAATGTTATATTTCTCCAATATTAGATAGGTTTACAAATGAAATTATTTCCTATGATTTATCACCGCATCTTAATCTTAAACAAATTACAGATATGCTGACTCAG
>Ga0129308_1000383_pt1 | contig 69512 bp, 71 predicted proteins | sample L827metagenome_FD_94440 | JGI IMG/M metagenome (GOLD analysis project Ga0129308, IMG submission 94440) | Ring-tailed lemur group fecal microbial communities from Wisconsin, USA - L827 metagenome | ecosystem: Host-associated > Mammals > Digestive system > Large intestine > Fecal | place: USA...
CTGCTCTGCTAATGGTGGATTACCTCCAATGGTTAAACGACAACAATACTATGCTTCGCTGCAGGAGGCAGCATAAGGTCGAACATTCTTGAGAAAAAGTGTAAACCAATATTGACCATATCACATATTTGATGAGACAGATTTTCCGTTTGTAACTGTTGACACTACAAACCAAATGGCGTATAATTTGTTTGTAATAAAAAGAGTTACAAACAGGTTATACTAAGGAGGACAAACAAATGTCAGTAATTGTATTAGTGGGTGGAAATGGTTATATTGGTCGTGAGATTACCAGACAGTGGTTGAGCAGAGATGCAGAAGCCCAGATTTACATCACAAGCCGGAGCGACCGTCAGGAGGTCAGAGACAGCCGGGTTCACCATATCCATGTCGATGTCAACGACGCGGAAGCCTTTGAGAAGGCTTTGCCGGAGAAGGTGGACTACATTGTAAACCTCACTCTGGGCAGTATGGACGCTCTTAAAACAATCAGGGACTTTGCTGAAAAGCATGGCACACAGGCAATCGGCAACATCAGCTGCAATGCGGCGGATGCGGCTATTCCCGGATTTGGCGACTTTGTGAAGATGAAGGACGCTGAACTGCAATTTCTCCGCGAAGGCAAGGTGCGTGTTGCAGACTATGATCTTACCATCGCTTACGGCACAGGTAGAGATGACGACTTGGCAAAGACCATTGCATCTGGAGCAATGGACGAACTTCCTCCTGTTCATGTTGAAGTAGTTGCCCGGCTCTTGATTGATCGTCTTACAAAAAGTTGGATTGTATAAAAGCAACTGTAGAGAGAAAAGAAGCCTTGCCCATTGTAATATAAACTGTTACAATGGGTAAGGAGGTGTCCATTTATGAAATCCAGTACAAGATTTACAATTGCAGTCCACGCGCTTCTTATGATTGCCTATTTCCCGGATGTTCGTGTTACAAGTGAAATGGTAGCTGAAAGTGTTGGCACGAATCCCGTAGTGATCAGAAATATTTATGGTGAATTGAAGAAGGCTGGGATTTTATATATCCAACGAGGAACAGGGACAACGGAATTGGCAAAATCGCCGAATGAAATTACTTTATGGGATGTTTATCAAGCGGTGGAAACGGCCGCAGTTGATGAGATGTTTAAGTTTTCGGATACATTATCAGGGGCGTGCCCGATTGGCAGTTCGATTCGGGAATTGCTGCTTATCCATCTTCAAGATGCCGTTGACCTGTTAAAATGTCGGTTATCAGAGACGACCATTGAAGAGCTCCGGTTTGAGGTCGAAGCACACAACAGTCAAAAAGTAGATTTACCAGCGATCGTTGATTGGTACAGAAAGAACGGGTATGTGCCGTGATCATTGGCAACAGCATTAAAAGTCAAGGAGGAAAATGTAATGACTGAAAGAAATGATTTGAATATTATTATTTTTGGTGGGAACGGGTATGTTGGCACAACTATCATTGAACAATGGAGCAGGCAGAATCCGAATGCGCAATTTTTTGCAATCTCACGTTCCGGCAAAGGGAAACTGAACGCCCCATGCGTTCATTATCTGAAAGCTGACGTAACAAATGCAGAGGAGGTAGAAAGGGTCATTCCGGAAAAATGTGATTATATCATTGACTGCGTGGGGGTTTACACGAAAGACGAACAGGACTTGGATACTTATAATGTCCAGCCCGCAAAAGTTATGCTTCAGATTGCCAATAAAAAATCTGTCAAGGCACTGGGCTATGTTGGGGGCATCATGGGGCCGAAGGCTTTCGTTGAGAGCAAAGCGGGCGTGATTCAGATGCTGAAAGACAGCGGACATAAAATTGCTTACGTGGAACCTACGCTAATTTATGGCAACGGCCGTGATGACAGTATGGCAAAAATGGTGCCGCTGATGAAGTTTTTCGGGATATTCTCTAAAAAGATGAAACCCGTGGATGTGAATCAAGTTGCAGATGAACTGATTCGCAAGCTCACACGGTAAAAGGAAGGTCAGATACCCCGCAGCAAGCTACGGGGTATCTGACTCAGGTCTCATTTTGCTTGGTATAAGTTTGTTTGCTGCTAGTAGCGGGAATGAATCCCTTTATGGTGAGATATAATATTGCGAAGTTTGTTAAGGAAGGGAAAGCTATGAATCCGTATCAGCATATAACGGATATAAAAGAAAATCATTATACGGATGCACAGCGTGCATTGCAAAAGGCGTTAATTGAGTTGAATCATCACAGGGAAATTCATAATATATCCATAAAAGACCTATGCAATCAGGCGCATGTGGCAAGGAGTACCTTTTATTTTTATTACGATCATGTGATGCAGTTAAAAGAGGAAGTAGAAGATAATCTGATCTGTCAGCTTCTCCGGGTGAATGAAGGACTTAGTGATGTGGTCATTGACAGCAACATGGAATTTCCGTTTTTTCAGAACACCTGTCATGTGATAGAAGAAAATAAACAGGCATTTTATGCGTTTTTGATTGCGAATCCGAACATTCAGTTTATTCAGAAATGGCAGACTGGTATTAAATATCATTTTTGGCAGCGTTTTTTCAGTGAAAAGAGCACAGCGAATGAAAACTTTATACTTGAAATTGTTTCCTCCGAGGTCATTGCCGCTTTTACTTATTGGATGAAGAACCCGTATGATCTGGATGTAAATAGCCTGAATTCTCTGATTATTAAAATTTTACAAATTTTCAAGTGAGGCGGAGCCGGAAAATGGTTCCGCTTTTTTTGTACATAATCGATGCTTTGTGTCGTACACTGTCCACAGGGATTCGGTTATACTGATTGTAATGAAATCGACCACGGCGGTGAGGAGGTTACTCTATGGAAAGCTTTTGCTTAATTACCGGAGCTTCCGGCGGGATCGGAATGGAGTTTGCCCGGATATTTGCGAAAAACGGCTATAACTTGGTTTTGGTTGCCCGAAACAGAGAGAAACTGGAAACTTTAAAAGAAGAATTGGAAACACGGTATGCGGTCGAGGTAATCACCTATCCGGCAGATTTAACATCCAGTGCGGAAATTGAGAGATTATATGAATATCTGACCTGTGAAAATATAAGCGTCAATATTCTTGTAAACAATGCAGGGTTCGGGGATTTAAGCGCATTTTTTGATTCGGAATGGGAACGCCAGCAGGCATTGATTGACTTGAATATAACCGCACTTGTCAGATTGACATATCTAATCGGCAACAATATGAGAAAACATGGTTCCGGAAAAATTATCAATTTATCATCTGTTGCAGCTTTTTCGGCGGGACCCAATATGTCTCTGTACTATGCCTCCAAAAGTTTTGTCCTGTCTTTCTCTGAAGCATTGTCGGAAGAATTAAAAGGAAGCGGTGTTACGGTTACGGCTTTATGTCCAGGACCGACAGCGACAGGATTTGAGAAGAACGCTAATATGGGGAGATCCGTTATGTTCTCCCGGTTCAAACCCGCAACGGCGGCACAGGTAGCCCAGGTCGGGTATCGTGCGGCGATGCACGGAAAGAGCGTAAAATATCACGGATTTGTCACCTATGCGTTCAATCTTGTTTCCCGCTTGCTTCCGAGGAGTATGGCTCGTTCTCTTGCGGCAGGAATGAATCAAAAACAGTCAACAGAATCATTTTGATGATAGGAGAAAAGGAATTACAATGAAGGATATTCGAATTCATATATTGCACTGCGGGCGGGTATGTGTATCCCCTTATCTACCCTTTGGCGGCGAACATTGCAGTCTCATAAAGGCCGCTGGACTGACAACACGAAAAAGAAACCGGCTTTGGCTCCCGGTATCTGCATATTTTATTGAACATCCAAAAGGAAAAATTTTGGTGGACACTGGCTGGAACCGGGAAATGAGTCCAAATGGTACATATGACCGAAGTGCGCAGATTCATCATCTGTCGTTCCCGTTGTATTTTGTCAATCAGGGAGAGATCGCAAAGGGTGCGGCGATCCATGAACAACTGCGTCTGCTGGGGACGGAACCGGAAGAACTTGATTATGTCCTGCTAACCCATTTGGACTGCGATCATGCCAGCGGAGTGAAGCAGGTAAAGGCGGCAAAGCATATTCTTGTTTCCGCAGACGAGGTGGCCTGCGCAAAGAAGCACAAATTTCGATATAAGGCTTCTATGTGGGAAGGTGTACCCTTGACGGAGTTCGCCTTTGAGAATACGGGAATTGGGCCAGAGGGAAAGTCTTATGATCTATTTGGAGATGGTTCCATCCAGCTTATCAGTATTCCCGGTCACTCAGATGGGCAGTTTGCCGTTTTAGTCAGTAATGAAGAAGGTCAATATGTCCTGCTCTATTCCGACGGAGGGTATGCTTCTAAGTCATGGCAGCAGTTGATCTGCTCCGGTATCGCAATGGACAAGGAGCAGCAGTACCGCTCATTGGGATGGATTTCCAAAATGAGTGTCAATAAAAACTGTTTGGAATCCATTGCCAACCACGATCCGGATGTGATTCCGCATACGATACGATTATAGGAGGAAATGTAAATATGAAGTTAGGCGTGATTGATGTGGGCGGTGGCCTGCGGGGAATCTATGCGGCGGGTATTCTGGACTATTGCATGGATCAGAATATTCACTTTGACTGTTGTATTGGCGTGTCTGCGGGAAGCGCAAATTTAATTTCTTTTATGGCAGGCCAGCGGGGACGCTGTAAGACGTTTTATACAGACTATACTTTCCGGAAACAATACATGGGCATTGGGAATTTTTTGCGGAGCGGCTCCTATCTTGGGCTGGACTATATTTATGGGACGCTGAGTAATTCAGATGGAGAAAATCCCCTCGATTACACGGCAATTATGAAAAATCCTGCGGAACTTTTTGTGGTTGCAGAAAATGCTGTCACGGGTGAAGCAAAGTATTTTTCAAAAGACGATATTCGGCAGGATGATTACCGGGTGTTGATGGCTTCCAGTTGTATTCCGGGCGTAGATAAGCCTTATGTCATAGACGGGACGCCCTATTTTGATGGTGCATTGGCAGACCCGGTTCCAATCAGGAAAGCATTTGAACTTGGCTGCGATAAAGTGGTCCTGCTCTTGACAAAGCCCGTTTCAGTTCCAAGAGAACAAGGAAATGATGGAAAGCTGGCAAAGGTGATACGCAGGCGATATCCGGTTTCTGCCGACAGAATCGCTCATCGTGCAGAGGTCTATAACGCTTCTGTTGAACTGGCAAAAAAATATGCAAAAGACGGAACGGTTTGTATTGTTGCACCGGAAGATACAGACGGGGTTTCCACGCTGTCAAAGAACAAAGAAAATCTGGAAAAGCTGTATCTGCGGGGATACCGTGACGGCAGCGCAATTCGTCAATGGCTCAACGCAGAAAATTGATTTTAGGAGGATGAAGATGAAAAAATTAGCATCAATGCTGTTGGTACTTGTGTATCTGCTGTCTCTTGTCGGATGCGGTGCTTCTGATGCGGAACATTCAGAGACTTATGAAATTTCTGAGGCCGGAACATGGACGGATGGTACCTATACAGAAACAGCAAATGGCAAAAAGGGCAATTTTGAAGTTACGGTCGTCATTCAGGACGGCAATATTTCCAGTGTTACCGTTGGCGATAATGAGGAAACTCCGGATAAAGGCGGCGTAGCTATCGCACAGCTTCCAGATGAAATTGTATCGGCGCAGTCCTACGATGTGGATGCTGTCTCCGGTGCTACTGTCACATCGGATGGTATTAAGGAGGCAGTAGCAAGATGTTTGGAGGCGGCATCTCAATCGCAATAAAACTTGAGAGTGTCTTCTTTTGAAAAGGAAGGTATGAACAATGACAGACGAATCAAAAACAGCATTATTTGAAGAAAAACCGATTTCAGAAGCGGTTATGAAACTGGCTATTCCCACAATGATAAGTTCACTGGTCATGGTGATCTATAATCTTTCCGACACTTATTTTGTTGGGATGCTGAATAATCCGATACATAACGCGGCTGTTACCCTTGCGGCGCCGATGCTGTTGGCGTTCAATGCAGTGAACAATCTGTTTGGCGTTGGCAGTTCCAGTATGATGAGCAGGGCATTGGGGCGAAAAGACTATGATACGGTATCACGCAGTTCAGCCTTTGGCTTTTACTGCGCTTTGTTCTGCGGTATCTTATTTTCCGTTGTTTATCTTACTTTCAGCAGCGCTTTTTTGACGCTGTTAGGTGCAGACAGCAGCACAGCGGCAGCGACTGCGGAATATTTGAAGTGGACAGTCGGATTTGGTGCCACGCCGGCAATTTTGAATGTGGTAATGGCCTATCTGGTTCGCTCTGAGGGTGCGACACTCCACGCAAGTATTGGTACGATGAGCGGCTGCCTGCTAAACATTCTGTTAGACCCGATCTTCATTCTCCCGTGGGGATTGAATATGGGGGCTGCTGGGGCAGGATTGGCTACCTTCCTTTCCAACTGCGTCGCCTGCGTTTATTTCTTTGTTTTGCTGTTTGTGAAAAGAAAGTATACAAATGTATGTATCCGTCCGTCTATGTTCGGTTTTCGGAAAGAAATTGTTGTTGGCGTCTGTGGCGTGGGGATTCCTGCGGCCATTCAAAATATTTTGAATGTAACCGGAATGACGGTTTTGAATAATTTTACATCTTCTTACGGCTCCGAGGCGGTAGCGGCAATGGGGATTGCACAAAAAATTAACATGGTGCCGCTCTATATCGCACAGGGATTTTCGCAGGGCATCATGCCGCTGATCAGCTACAATTATGCCAGCAAGAATGGAAAACGTTTAAAAGAGACCGTCGGATTTTCAATGAAATTGGCGGTTTCCTTTATGACGCTCATGCTTCTGCTCTATCATTTTGGAGCGGGATTTCTTGTATCGCTTTTTATGAAGAACGAAACAATCGTAGCATACGGAAGTCAGTTTTTGCGCGGACTTTCTCTGGCCCTGCCGTTTCTTTCTTTGGATTTTGTTGCAGTTGGTGTATTTACTGCCTGCGGTAAGGGACGCCTGACATTTACTTTTGCAGTTCTGAGGAAAGTGATACTGGAAATACCGGCTTTGATCATACTGGATAAGATCTTCCCTCTTTATGGCTTGGCTTATGCACAGTTTACGGCAGAGTTAATCCTATCTGCCATTGCGATAGCTGTTCTGATACATTTCCTGAGAAGGTTGCCGAGTGATTCGTAATGTTAAAAAATGGTTGCCTACTGATGATTTGCGGATTGGTATTCCGGGAGGAATCCCATATGTTTACTTTCATAAAAAATATCACGACAATTTGAAATGAGCACAACAATAAGAATTGAAACAATGGAAAAACTCCCATTTCGTAAAGTAACACGAAATGGGAGTTTTAACTACATTGGTATGCTTAAATATGGTTAATCGAAAATCAACTCGTCCAAGACGGTTTCCTCTGCTTGAGCCTTGCAGATATTCATCAAGCCCACCCATTTTAGCGGATCGCTGGATTTCAGTTCCTCCGTGGCTCCCGCAGCTTTGGCAAACCGGGGGAGCATGATGTCGATGCGGTTTCTGGCGGCGTCCATTTCGGCACAGTGGGCGCAGAGTTTCTCACTCAAAACAAGCCTGTTATACATCCCCGGTCTGTGCTCTTGGAGATACCTTTTCCGTATCCTCCCGTACTTGCCGAGGTTTTCAGTAGCCGCTACCGAAAATGCGATATTGGGGATAAAGTAGTCCCCACTGGCGGTATAAGTCAGCTTGGTGTAGAGGGTATCCATAACGTGTTCCTCCTTGTATCTGGGATTGTAATCCCTGATTTCCACCGCAACAGTTCCACCCGCACCCTGATACTCTCAAGGGATGTTCTCTTGTGGAAATGGGATTGGTATCCCGGCTTGAAGCTGTTGCAGGTGCTTTTTTGACCAACTTTGTCGGAGGTAACAGCGATGCCATGTCCTGCGTGTGTTGTCATTCTTTATGAAAGGGTGTCATTGAAAATGTATGGGATGCCAAAACATCCGGAGAGGAGAACACTATGAGCGAAACAAAGAATAACAAATTTACAGGATGTACCATCGTTGCAACAGGAAAGCTGGAGCATTTCACCCGTGACGGCATCAATACGAAGATTGCTGAGCTGGGAGCCATTGCAGGCAGCTCCGTCACCAAAAAGACGGATTACTTAATCTGCGGGGAAAAAGCCGGCAGCAAGCTTGCAAAGGCGCAGCAGCTTGGTATTCCCGTGCTGACAGAACAGCAGTTTCTGGATATGCTGTCTGCATAGGAGGGCATTATGGATACAAATATTGACTGGATTATACACTATGTCTTTGACGATCCCGGCCCTTATCCTTATTTGTGCAATGCCCATACACACGGAATGGCGAAATACCGGCACCCGGATTTCCAGCTGGTACTAAACCTTCCCCAAGAGCATATCTGTTACCTTCTAAATACACTGGGTATGCGGGTACAAAGTGGGGAGACCTTCCATGATGGTGATATGGTTTCCGGTATATATGAGGACTGCAGTATACGGCTGAAGAAAGTACGGGAAACCGGACGGGACGTTCTGCGGCTCATTATTCCGGATAAACATAACCGCTTTCCGGAAGACGAAAACTGTATGGAACCCTACCGGCATCAGGAACTGGAAATGTTTGAAAACTAGGAAATACGCTATTAGAAAAAAGCTGTCTGCAAAAGGCAGCTTTTTTCAAGTAATTGTAAATTTTGCGGTATTTATTTCATATGAGAACCACAATTGGTAATCTATTAAATTTTTATATGCAACTGACAAAACGGCGGCGGCATGATATAATGTAGGAAAGAGGATGGCACGGATGTAAAGAAAAGCAAGCAGACACCGAAAACCCTATTAAATAAATTTTACGAAGGATATGATGTCAGAAGGAATTGCTTACCAGAACAAGGACATTTTATTTAAAATCCTTGGCCAAACCTATAAGGAAAAAAGCTTTGCGGCATACGGAATCGATCTCCCGCCTATCCGGGAACTGCTTCCGACCAATCTGCCGAAAATCTCAGCAAATGAAAAAGACATTGACAACCTGTTTCTTTTAGAGGACGGTACTTATGCCATTGTCGATTATGAGTCTGAATTAAAAAAACTGAATAAGATAAAATACCTGAATTATATTGCACGGGTAATGGAAAAATACTACAGGGAAGATGAAAATTTCAACCTGCGTCTGGTGGTCATCTATACCGGTGATGTCAAAAGCGCAGAGCCGGTTTTTGAAACCAACTGTATTACCCTTCGCATGGAGCAGGCTTTCCTCTCCCACATAGACGGCGAGGCGGTCTTTGATACGATCCGACAGAAAATCAGTTCCGGCACACCTCTTGAGGACGATGACCTGATGAAGCTGGTCATCCTGCCCCTGACCGTTCCCGGTACAGAAGGAAAACAGGCGATGCTGGAAAAGGTTGTGGAACTGGCAGAACAGGTAAAAGATAATGAGCAGCAGATATTTATCCTGTCCGGCGTAATCGTAGCAAGTGACAAATTCATCAACAGAGAATATCTGGAGCAGATAAGGAGGAGAATCAATATGACACAGTTAGGACAGATGTATGAAAAAGAAAAAATTGAATACGCTAACAAAAAGAACAGAGAACTTACTCTTGAAATGGCAAAATCTTTGCTGAATGACGGTGTAGACCTTGTAAAAATCATGAAGGCTACCGGGCTGACCGAGGACGAGTTACTCCGCCTTCAGGACGAAGCAGTAACAGTATAACCAGCAACACCAGGCTGCCCTTATCAAATGGGGCAGCTTTTTTTCATGCCATATTACTGCACTTCCACATCATCCCGTATCCCCTTGAACACCGGCTGCCTGAGTGCATCCAGCGTATTCGGCATATACTCCACGGTACACACCCTTTCCGGTCTGCACCATACAATATTGCCCTCCTTGGGAGGATTTACAAACGGACAGTTTCCTTTCTTCAACAAACGCAAGATTTCCCGGCGCACACCCATAGTAACAGTCCCGGCATACTGCAGCTGCCCTCCCTATATTCACCCAGAATCAGGCTGACCATATTTCCCTGCGGATACCGGTAAGCAAATTCAAAAATATAAAAGCGGCTTTAAAACGAAAAAGGAGGCGAAAGAGGAATACTCCAAATTAATCCTATCCTCTGCTGAAGAACTGGTTGCTGATAAAGAATCGCCAACCTTCAAAAGCTTTATTGAGGATATCTATCTTCCCTGGTATAAAACTCAGGTGAAAGAAAGCACCTACAAAAACCGCCTTAAAACAGTCCAAAAGCATTTTTCATTTTTCTACCGCAAAAAAGTAGATGAAATTGAACCGATTCATGTGCAGGCATGGCAGCTAAAGCTTGCCAAGGACTTCAGCCCCAATTATGTACGAATCATTCAGGGAATGCTCTGCATGGCGTTTGACCGTGCAATCATCCTTGGTCTTGCCAAGAAAAATCCGGCACGAATGGTCGGTAATATTAAATCCAAAAAGGTTAAGGTAGATTTCTGGACGCTGGAGGAATTTCAAAAAGTAATTTCCCTGCTCTACAAAGGAGATTACTACGAACACTACCTGTTCATATCATTCTGGCTGCTATTTATGACCGGCATGAGAATTGGTGAAGCCTCCGCACTTCAATGGGAGGACATTGATTATGAAACGGGCCTACTGAGCATAACAAAGACATTGTATTATAAATCAATGAATGAATACAAATTTGTTGACCCAAAGGCACAGGCCAGCAATCGCACTATCGTCATTGATGCGGATACAATAAGGGAACTAAAGGAATGGAAAGAGATTCAGGAAAAGGTTTTGCCGGATTGTGGCTTCGTTTTAAGCTACAGTGGCATTCCCACCAGCAAGCATACACTGCCAAGAGCCCTCGAAAAGCTGGCAGGACTTGCTGGTGTCCACCGCATCAAAATTCATGCCTTGCGGCATTCCCACGCTTCTCTGCTGATTAGCATGGGAGAGAACCCATTGATTATTAAAGACCGTCTGGGACACGAAAAAATCCAGACAACTTTAGGAACCTATGGGCATCTATATCCGAACAGTAACTTTGAGGTTGCTAAAAAGTTGACCGGTATGCTCAGTTACACGCCGGCAACACACAGCATTGCTGATTACACCAGCAACCAGTTCACTGCTGAATATCATCGAGAAGTGATATAAATAATGCAATGAAAATGCAATTTATAGAGCCACATGCCCAGAACCCCAGTAAAATAGGGCTTTCTGGGGCAGCGTGGACTATTCAAACTCCTCTTTGCCAAGTTGTTCTGTGGTGTTTTTTGTTGGTTAAAGTGACAGAAATCAGGGAGTTTTATATGGGTTCTACATATTGCGTAGATTTTCAAAGGATTGTATTGTCATATCAGATGATTCATTTTACGCAAATTAATATATATTTCTATTCTTGCGAATTCTCTTTAATATATGTTTTTGCATTGTCCCTAATATATGTATTCCAATACTCCAATACTGTTTGATCCATATAATCCGATTCAACCTTTTTTTCTCTACTCAATTGTACTTTATCTGGAAATGTAATCTTAGGTAACAACTCTACTGTCTTTATCCCTCTAATTTCGCGATTTTTATTTAGATGACTAATTAAACGATTTAAAACTAAGATAAAATCATTATATTTCTTCGCATCTAACTCAAAATCTTTTTCTTCAACCATCCCTAGAACTATCTCACTTTTACCATTCGTCAAAAATGTAGGTATGTCGTTGTAATTCATTGCCATTATTTTATATTCATCTATTGCACGCGTTGCCCATGCCGCACCACCTTCAAATAAACAAAATGGGCTGTTCATAAAATTCTTAGAAGCCAAAAATAATATATCGTTATTCTTTGCAATAATAGCATCTCGTATCACTTTTGACAGCGGCTCTAAATTTTCACTATCCATACCACTTGAAGAATAAAAAATTTCACATTGCTTATCAGACAAATCTCCATTAAAACCCAACGACCTCAAATAATAATATATGCAATCAGAAATCATACTATCTTTACTTGCATGCGACAAAAAAACTGTATACTGTGCTTTGGGCTCTAATTTTGGATTTCCCTCAATTTTGTTAACTAAGACTGTTTCAAAAGCAGCTTTAGATTCTTCATTATAATCTGTTAAAGCCTCTATCTCTTTATGCAATTCTCTTTTGTATATTGCTTTTGCATTTGTTGAAATAGTATTATCTTCCTCTTTTCTTGCTTTTTTTATTTCATCAGCTACTTTCTGTCTTTTTGCAACTAATGAGTTGCCAAGTTTAGTCATCATTTCTTTCAAAAGAATAAACCTATCGTCTTGAGAATCAAAATCTTGCCTTCCAGCTGTCGCAATATCTTCCAAGCTATCATCATCCAAAATATCAAAAACAACTTCACCTTCAATATAATTACCAAAAGCTCTTGCTATTCCAAGATGCTCTAACATATTGTTCATGCCTAATTTATTTCTTACATACACTCTCAATTGATTGGGATTATAAAATTGATTTTTCAAATAACGACTGTCATTATTTTCTGCTACATCTTTATCTATAGAACTGTGAACTCCAATCCAACCTTTGAGTTTATATGAAATATTCTTATATTTTCCTTCAATTTCATCTTTAGATAATACATCTGTAAATGGTCTAACTTCTGAAATTCCAACAAACTTTTTATTATCACCCAATTTGTTTTCGTATGGTAGTTCATATGTATTACCTATTATTTTTTCTCTTTTATCAAATTCATCAATATTATCTGTATATATACAAACCATATTTTTGAATGCTGTTTTTTTCTTAATTTCCTTAAATTCCCCAATTTCTTCCTGTTTAGTTGCAATGTTTATTTTAATCTTAACGCCTAACTCATCATACAGAAAAAAATTAGACAATCTACTTTCTAATGCTTCAAAACCCTTTTCTCCAAATCTTTCAAAATCAACATTTTCCAAGAAAATGTAAGTTCCTTGCGTTTGTTCTTCCCACTTCTCCTTACATATAAGATGTTCTGGAATACCTGATTCTACATTTTTTAATATAGGTTTTGTCTCATCTTGCATTCCTGCAACATCTAATTTCCAATGCATCTGATTCTGTTGGGAGTTTTTAGTTACAATAGAAAAACAATCAGACAAATATAGTGCTGCCAACTTTCCAATTCCTTTTCTGCCTAACATTCTATTATGTCCTAAAGAGGAGTTTTTGCGTTTATTATAACCTATTTTTATATAGTGTTCTTTAATATCAGCATAAGTCATTCCTGTGCCATTATCTAGTATTTCAACAGTTGCATTATGTTTATCAATCACATTAATCGCCACATATACTTCTTCTGCACCTGCATCCAGCCCATTTGCAACTAATTCAGCAATTGCAGATCCTACATTTGAATACAATTGTTTTCCAAACATTTTTAACGCTGCATAAGTTAATTCGAATTCTACATTATCCATAATACACCTTCTTCTACAAGTATTTTGATGCCTCTCCAATTATTTCTTGAATGACATTTACAACTACACTATTTCCAAATTGTTTATAGCACTCTGCATCCGTGTTAGCTAACTTAAATTTTTCAGGGAAACCCATCATCCGTGCACACTCCCTAGGAGTTAATTTACGTACTCTTCCATCAACATAATACATTCCTGTTTTTCCTCCAATCCCCCCTCCTTGTGAAGATAAAGTTATACCCTGTCCTCTCACAGAATAAATTCTTTCGCCTTGTCTACCCAATCCAACAGAGCCAATCCTCATCAATTTATCATATTTATTTTGATCATTTTCTATATCACCATTAATTATATAGGGATTAGAAATAAAATACTTTTGTTCTACATTGTCATCTAATACATCACTAACCACTTTTAATCTTCCCTTTGAAGATGGAAATTGAAAGTTTTGCACATTCAAATCATTTCTAAAAGCAACTATGTATACCCTTTTCCTTGCTTGCGGAACTGAGAAATCAGTAGCACACAATACTTCCTTGTAGATATTATATCCTATACTTTTTAGTCTTTGTTCCATAACACTAATTGTTTTTCCATTATTATGAGACAATAAATTTTTGACATTTTCAAGAATAATAAGTTTGGGTTGATGATATCTAGCTATTCTGTATACCTCAAAAAACAATTTTCCATTTTCATCGCTAAATCCATTTTGATTTCCCGAAATACTAAAAGGTTGGCACGGAAAACCCGCACACAAAATGTCATGTTTCGGAATATCTATATTCTTAATACACTTTATATCTCCTTTCGGTTGAATTCCAAAATTTTTATAATATACATTAGATGAAGAAACATTTATGTCAGAAGCAAATATGCACTTTGCTCCATATGAACTTAATGCCAAATGGAATCCACCTATTCCACAAAATAAATCGATGAACGACTTATCTCTTAGTCTTTTGTCTGTATTTCTTACATTAAACATCTCCTACATTATATTGCCTTTCTTATTATTCGTTCTTCTAACATTAAATTATTCTTTGCAAACTCAGCAATCGGTTCCGCAACAGCCAATGCCAAACGCACCGGCACCGCATTTCCTATCTGCTTATAAACTAAATCCAACTTTGCATTATCGTTTCTACTGCTTGTTCCTCTACTAAATTCATACCAATCCGGAAATGTCTGAATTCTTGCAATTTCCTTCACTGATAGGCGCCGATTGTTTTCTTCGCCATCGCTAAAGATATACTTATCCTTACCTACATGTACCATAGGCTCTCCTGCCGGATGGATAGGTGCCTGTCTGCCGGATGCCTGAATCGTAAAACTTGGTTGTGACCAAAGTTTTTTTCGATTACGCGACATAAAAATAGCAGAATACGAGCCTGTAAAATAATCTCCCGGATCATCCTCTAAATCACCAATTGCATCACGAAGTGTTACCACTTCTTTCAATCCATCCATACCATACCCATGTGTAGGTTCCGGATGAACGTATTCAAAGTCTATATCATTCCTGACACCAACCAAAATCACTCGTTCTCTTATCTGTGGCACACCATATTCTGCCGAGTTTAAAAGCTTGTGATATATTGTATATCCTGCTGCTGCAAAGTCCTGAACAATTTGCTTGAAAACCTCACCCTTTCCAAGAGTCATCATTCCTTTTACATTCTCAGCCACAAAAATCTTGGGTTTGCTCTGCATCAGGCAACGAATAAAATGCAAGTATAAAAAGTTCCTCTTATCATCAACCAATCTCGGTCCAGCCTCTGAAAAGCCCGGGCAAGGGAAGCCGCCTAATACAATATCTGCCTTGGGAAACTCCTTTATTTTTCTTATATCACTCTTGTCCATGTATATATATTTACCTGCATTCTGTACATAGGTTTCTCTTGCTTCATCAAATATATCGTTTACATAAATCGTATTGAATACATTATTATTAATATTTTCATCAAAGACCTTTTTGTCGGCAAATGCTGCTTCCATGACTTCTTCGCCCATAACTGCTTTTAATCCTGCTAATTCAAAGCCCAAATCTAGACCACCGCATCCCGAAAATAGCGACAGCAGGTTCCACTTATTTGGATAATAGTTGAGTTTATCAAACTCAATCTCTTCACTACAATCTGCGAATGCCTGTCTTTCTTCTTCAATTTTTTTATTCAGAAGTTCTTTTACTTCATCAACTTTATAATCTGGAGCGGGTTTATATTTACCGCGCCCTCTTTCTTCTAAAATAACAGCCATGTTATCACCTCTATACTATTTTATCGGTTCCCGAATTATCCTCATCAATATCATCTGTTGTTCTGATATTTAATTTCCGCATATAATGAATAAGTCTTTCAGCCACCTCATCACCTTTTACTATCAAAGGCTTGTCAAAAACAAGTTCGGGAACTAATCTATTATCAATTGCATCCCAATTTACTTGAACTGATAACGGTCTATTCCCATCCCATTTTTCAGCAAAAGTTCTGTAATTCAAAGCCTTACAAGCAAAATAAATATCCGGATGCATCATTACATATTCTCTTATAGGAATCATTTTATCTATTACATCTTGCGCAGAATGCACATTCTCATCCATCAATATGTAGTTAGCCACACCACTATCTCTTATAATCTGCCCACAAACACTCGCATTTTTCTTATCTGGCGAAAGATTACTTCCTGCATAAACATCTACTACCTGTTCATCTGTAAGTAACATTTTCCCAGATAAATCCCCACCACTTTTGTTAAGCAACTCGAATTTCCATCCAAGGGTAATTGATCCCTTTTCAGTTCTTCTAAATCCATTTTTGTAAATCAGCATTCTCTCATAAAATTTATCCTGAATAGCTGTAGTAGATTGCTCTATAATATCTATCCAATCTTCACCAAATAATTGTTCTGCACGTTCTGCGCTCATTTTGTTTTCAATAAAATCCGCATTTTCATTCTTATAGGAAATTTTTATTTCGACTTCATCTTCACAAGATTCTGCCAATATATAAATATCCGTTTTAGGTTCACCTTTATGACATATTGGTTTTCCAGATAACATTACTGTATATCCTTTCCCATTGAAGACAAATTCTGTCCCTTTTGACATAAATTCTAATATTCTTCTTTCCGCAGCACCAAAATCACCCATGGCAAACCTCCTAATACTGTTTTCTACAAATTTCATCTTTCTCTATATTCACAAATGAATTAATGTGCAATTTCCCAATGTCAGTTGCGTTTTTCCTTATAAAATCAAACAATTCCGGATAATTATCCAAATAATAATACATTTGAGGACATACAAAATTGGGATTAAACTTGCGAAGTGTTTCTAATTCTATTTCCTTTGTCATCTGAAAAGACAACACTGGCATTGCATAAGTATGTCTTGTTAGAAAATCATCTATTCGTTCACACACTTCTTTGTCTGCTTTGTATTGTTCTTTCCATGTGTTAATATCAATTCTCTTACCCAAATGAATCCTTCCAACTATCATTTTTACTGGAGAACTGACATACATATATGCCATTATTTCTTCGTTTGGAAATTTTCTTCTATACTCAAATATCTTGCTACCATCCATAATTTTATTGTACCATCTTGGTTTGAAGCTCAATAACATTGTTCGCATTACAATTTACTTCCTTACAAATAATTAGAGAATTGTCTATCCAACAACATTATACCTATCCTATGTGTCCAATAATCAGGACTTGTATTAGCAATTTACTTAAAACAGCATTTCCATTCATCGAAATAAAGACAAAATCCCAAGATAATTTTACCACAATTAGCCCAACTTCTCCACAATAATTTTCTTCCTTCTTTGTGAATTTTCCCATCACCTCCCTCTCCCAACATCCTTAACTTTCTCCCCAATCCATTCCAAAAACTTCTCCAGCAGATTTATCCCGCCAATCACAAACTGTTTCATAAACTCATACGCCTTTTCCAGCTTATCCTTCAAACTCCGATTCTCCTCCCTGAGCATCTGATTCTGATATCTCAGCTCTATCACCTGCTCTTTCAGATAATCATCGCCATCGACAGTTCCCAGAAGTTCCTTCTTAAGCCTTTCCACCTCCTCCAGTTTCATCTGTGCCTGCTCCGTCTGCCACTTTGCAATATTCGATATCATCATCCACTTGTCAGCCTCTTTTTGAGCCTCCTCAATTTCTTTTTGTTTATCTGTAAGCTTATCTACATTTTCAGAATACTCTAACCGTAATTCTGAATTCTTCAGACGCAAATCCGTTCCCTCCGACTGCAATTTCTGAGTTTCAGCCTTAGTATCATCCAACATCTTTTGAGCTTCTGATTGTTCTTTTCGAATACTGACACGCTTATTCTCTATTTCCTTTTCCAAAGATTCAATTCTTTCCTCTTTTAATTCAAGAACAACCTGTGCACCCTCCAGTTCCTCCTCAAGAGCAGCCACTTCCTTTGCCCGCTCCTGCTTCTTATAATCCAATACGGATAAATGCTGATTGTGCGTGTTTTTCTTCTTCCAGTCAATCCCATACCGGCGCATGATAAGGGCAATATCATCTTTTTCTGCCTCTGCCCACTGCTTCCATTCAGTGTTTCCCTTGCCCTCGCTTGCAAATCCTCTGGTAGCAAGTGCTGCCTTAAGACTCGTCTTAGTTTCCAGTCCTCTTTTACAACCGGATACCCAAGGAACAAAATTCAGGTGCAAATGAGGTGTTTCCTCATCCAGATGAATATAAGCACCAATCACATATAACTGCGGATTACGAAGCTGGAACATTTTTACATAATCCTTCAGCACCCATGTTGCAACCTCAGCAGCCGAACTGCCCACTCCGGTGTCATCCTTATTACCAATCTGAACAATTACCTCATAAAATAATTTTTCCTGCTTACTCCGGGATATCTTTTCATAATAGCTTTTAATCTTCCTATCCTTGCGTTTCTGCTTTGCATTATATTCGTCCAACGCCTTGTCAAACAGTTTATGGTAGACCTGCTTAATATCCTCATGGATAAGTGTGATATTATTCTTGGTACGGCTGGCATCCACATTGTCGGCGATAAAGCTTCTTGTGTTGTGTCCGATGGAACCCTTCCCATTCATAAAACTGATTGTTCTTTCCATTATCAAAATCCTCCTCTTTCGTTATGTATGTAAGCATTTCCTCCTTATCCGTAACGAGTGCCGGATACGGCACGAGACAGCAAATTTCTTTGGGAAGGTTTTGTTACTTTTGTCAAAAGTAACGCAAAAGCACTTTTGACAGCTTCGCCATCAAAAATGCAGACCCGCAAGCGGGTTTTGCGCTCCTCGCCGGAGTGGCTGTACGGCTCTGCGAGCCGGATAAAGCTCCCTTGAGAGAGCTTCCGAGCCGCAGATATGCGGCATATCCTTTACCATACACAGCTCTTAATGAAAACAGTTCACCACATCATGCAACACTGCCTCTTCTGCTATCATTCTTGCCTGTGTTCGTAACCGGTACATTTCCACGAAAGAATTTGTCTGCTTCGGTTTGTGCTCACTCAGCCATTCCTTTTCAATATCCTCCAACAATTCATAGGCAATCTCATTTACCTCTGCTGCCTTATCATGTAATTCGCCAAACCTCACCAGACTCCTGTATCGTTGCGGATACTCTGTCCGTATATAATCAATCCACATGTGACCGTATTTCCCAACATCTGTGCTTTTCTCCTCGCCACCTAATGTAATCAACGGATAAAATATGCCGTCTTTTTCTATGTATTTCACGCCTAATTTTTCAAATAATGTTTCTTCGCTCATAGCCGCCACTTCCTTTCCAAAAATGTTTTTATTCCTCATTAGGTACAGTAAGTTCCTTCATACCTGCTAATGTTCTCGTCTGTTCCTTGAATCCTTCCAATATTTCCAGCATGGAGCGGATGGGAGTCAACAGCTCCCCATCCATATCCGATGCCTTTTCAATTCTTTCAAGCTCACGCTCAATCTGTTGCAGGTTCTTCCGAAATTGCACCAGCATCAACGGATTGCCTGTGGCAACCACCTTCTGATGAAGAACGCTCTGGATAATATAATCCTGCTTGGTGTGAAACCCGCTGAGTTTTACCCGGTTATTTAGTTCTTCATTTTCTTCCGGCGACATGCGAAATGCGATTGTCACATTACGCCATCTGTTTTTATCATCTCTATTCTTTTCTGACATTGACTAACGCCTCCCTTTCTGTTTCCAATTGTGCTGCCATATCCGTCTGCACCGTTGGAAATAAATGTGCATAATGATAAGTGATATCTACCGCCTCATGTCCGACTCTTTCCCCTATTGCCAATGCAGAAAATCCTAAATTGATTAACAGGGAAATGTGCGAATGTCGTAATCCATGAATCCGGATTCTTTTCACTCCTGCAAGCTTTGCTCCCCTATCCATTTCGTGGTGAAGATAGCTTTTTGAAATTGTAAAAATTCTGTCGTTCATCTTTATTCCGTATATGCTTTTTATAAAATCCTCCATCTCTATAGCAAGGAAATCCGGCATGACGATTGTCCTGTTACTCTTTGGTGTTTTCGGATCCGTTATCACATCTTCACCCTCCAACCTCTGATATGACTTGTTTATCCGAAGCGTTTTCTTTTCAAAATTGAAATCTGCCGGTGTCAGGGCAAGTAATTCTCCCTCTCGTATTCCCGTCCAATAAAGCATTTCAAATGCATAATACGAAATCGGCTTATCTGCCACACACTCCAAAAATCTCTGAAATTCCTCCTGTGTCCAGAACTCCATTTCCTTATTTTCTTCCTTCCCCATAGTTCCGGCTTTTCGTGCCACATTATCTTTTAGACCATACATATTGACTGCATGGTTTAATATGGCACTGAGCTGATTGTGAATCGTTTTCAGATAAGTTGGGGAGAACAACTCCCCATTATCCTTTTTCAGTTTCATAATCTCATTTTGCCACTGGATAACATCCGAAGTACGAATATCATCCAGTTTCCTTTTTCCGAAATATGGCAGAATCTTAGTCTCAATAATGTGCTTCTTTGTCAGGAACGTATTGCGTTTTATTCTCGGCTCCAAATCCGTCAAATAAATATCCACAAAGCTTTGAAGGCTCATACTGATACTCTGATTCTCTTTCAGCTTGAAGTTCCGCTCCCATTCTAGGGCTTCGCTTTTCTTCGCAAAGCCCCTCTTGGTCTTCTGCTTCCTTTCTCCGGTCAAATCCTTATAATAAGTCCTCACCTCCCACATTCCGGTCTTTTTGTTCTTGATAACCGCCATCTATCCCACCTCCTTATCTGTAGGCAGTCCGTAGATTCGTTCCATAAAATACTGCGTGCTGACACGCCCTTTTATTGTCACAAATCCTTCAGACTCAAGTTCTGCATTCAGCCGCCGTATCAACTTATATGCATAGGATAGTGATATGTCCAGCATTTCCATGACATCCTGCGCTGTTAAAAATCTTTTGTTCTCCATAAGCAAATGCCTCCTCTCTTTTGTTTTATTATTCAGTTCATTTCTGAACGGTTTTGATGTGTTTTATATCAACAGTTCATTTTTGTACTGTCAATACTTTTTAGCAAAAAACATTTCACTTTTGTACTGTTGATGTTATAATCTATGTAAATGCATAATTTGTACCTCGTGTTTTTGTGCATACTACAACACTCATTACACTTATAAGGAGCAGTTAAAATGGGCGAAAAATTCACCAGCCGGGTAGGCTTTTTAATTAGGAATTTCAGAATTGCAGCAGAAATGACGCAAAAGGAATTGGCAGATAAGTGCGGACTTAACGAATCCACAATCCGAAATTACGAGCTCGGAAACCGATATCCAGACGAAGCGACTTTGCTCAATATTGCCAACAATCTAGGTGTCAGTTTTTATGCATTATCAGACCCGGATGTTGCCAATATCTTCAGTGCACTCCATGTGCTGTTTGACATCGAATGGGCATACGGGCTACACCCCACCATACAAGACGGCGAAGTATGCTTCAAATTTGAAGAACGTCTTCCAAGTGCCGGTCCCCGCCCACAGGAAGACCTTGATAACTTCAAGAAGATGGTTGAGTATTGGGCACGCCTGCGAGACAAGCTGGAGGATGGCGAAATAACCGAAACGGAATATTATCTCAAAGAGATAAAGTTTCCGATGAACCCGATAGATTCAGATAAGGAATATACTGTTTCGTTAAATCTTGATGATGACGACCAACTACTGGTTCAGAATCTGAATGAGGATGAAAAAGCAGTAGAAACTACTGAGTTGCTAAAAGACTTATTTCCGGATTTCTCGTATGTAAAGAGGAAGAGGAAACCGAAGAAGGAGTAAAAATATTATCACTTACAATAAAATCAATTACAGGTTGAAAGGGGAATTATATTATGGACGCTATACAAAGTTACTTATTACGCTTTATGGAGGGATCAGATAAACGTTTTGTCATTCCTGTCTATCAAAGAAATTATGATTGGAAAAAGGAACAATGTGAAACACTTATGGAAGATTTGATATCTATTTATCGTAACAATATTCCCTCTCATTTCTTTGGAAGTATTGTTTTTGTAGGAGAGGAACTTGCTTCTGGAACAGAATTTTGCATTATTGATGGTCAACAACGCCTAACAACTATTTCATTATTACTATTAGCTATATATAACTATGTTACGGAAAACAATATTGAAACGCAGATAATTAACCCTAGAAAAATCAAAGATAGTTATCTTGTCGATGAATATGCACCAGATGAATTAAAGCTCAAACTAAAATTAGCAAAAAACGATAAAGATGCTTATGAAAAATTATTTTCACATGATACATTAGTTGAAAACTCATCGGTCACAGGTAATTACAACTACTTTTATACTAGAATATCACATATGGAACCTACAGAATTGGATAAACTCTTTTCTGCAATACAAAAACTTATTATAGTTAAAATTTCCATTAATCCGTCTCATGGAGACGATCCTCAACTCATTTTTGAAAGTCTTAATTCTACTGGCTTAGGACTTGAAGAAGCTGATAAAGTAAGAAACTTTATTCTAATGGGATTAAGCTCAGAGCTACAAACTAAATATTACAATGAATATTGGGCTAAAATTGAAACACTTACATCTCATAATGTAAGTACATTTCTTAGATATTATTTGGCAATAAAAGAGCAAAAGCTATGGCCAACTGACAAATTGTATAAATATTTTAAAACATATGTTATTGCAAATAATTTGAATAGCGATATTAGTATTTTATTAAAAGATTTACTAAAATATGCAAACTATTATAATTATGTCATCAATACTGATGGTATATCAGGCTATAAAGGATCCTTAACAAAAATAAAAATGTTAGATTTTTCAATAGTATATCCTTTTGCTATGGAACTTTTTGAAGCTTTAGACAATAATTTAATTTCAGAAAAGGATTTAGACGAAATTTTTCTTTACATTGAATCATACATGGCGCGGCGAATCATCTGCGGAATAGATTCTGGATCGTTAAATAAAATGTTTGCTTTCATGGGTAAAAATATTAAAGATATGATGTCAAAGGAAAAAGTATCTTACTTAGTAGCTTTTAAATACATACTTTTAAATAAAGTAGGTCATTATCGTTTTCCAAGAGATAATGAATTTGAAGAAAAATTTTTATCGAAAGATGTTTATAACACAAAATCAAATTACAAAAAGTATTTTCTCGCTGAATTAGAAAACTATGACAACAAAGAAAAAATAGATGTATATGGTCAATTAGACTCTGGAGAATTAACCATCGAACATATAATGCCACAAACTCTAAATGAACCATGGAAAAATGAATTAGGAGAAAACTACAGCAAAATACACGAAGAATATTTACATACCTTTGGAAATTTAACATTAACTGGATACAATAGTAAATATAGCAATCTATCATTCAAAGAAAAATGTAGTATTGAAAAAGGTTTTAATGAAAGTCGTCTATATTTAAACAAATTTGTATCACAGCAAACATGCTGGACAAAAGATACTATGGAAGAGCGTGCACATGTACTATTTGAACGAGCACTTAAAATATGGAAACTTCCAGACTCTTCATTCACAAAGACTAATGAAGATGATTGGATTGGTCTTGACGAAGATAATATTGACTATACAGGAAAATCCATCTGCCAATACAAATTTCTTACAGAACTTACTCCAATTTCTGATTGGACATCAATGTACAAAGATGTTTGTAAATCATTATTCCTATTGGATCGAAGTTCATTTATATCATTTGTAAATGCAGATTTCCCGGAGAATAAGACTATTAAAAAAAGATTCAACACAACTAATACAGGAATGAGGAATCCTTTTATGATAGATTCTGATGTTTATATTGAGTTAAACTTAAATACGCAAACCAAAATTGAAATGCTTCGCGTGTTATTTGCTCATTTTAACATTGATTTCCAAGACTTATCTTTTAAACTAAAAGCTACTTCTGAAAATGAATAAATTATTGTCATTTGATTGTCACACAACACAAAACGAGCCAAGAAACGCTGTAAATTCGGCATTTCTTGGCTCTTGTACATTATTCAAACTCGGCGTGTCCTTCGTTGTTCTTAACTGTATTTGTTTAATTTTTTATGCAAATACACACCTGTTTTTACAGCAATTACATCATTTATTATGGCTTGCTGATTTTCTGTTGCCAAAATGTTGCCACGCATTTATTATAGCAAATTCCTTCAAATTGACAACACATATTTTCTAATGTTGCGATACAAAAGCTATTTTTAAAAATAAAGATATAAAATTTCCCCTGTATCACATTTCTCCTTATTCACCCTTATGACATGGTGCTAGCACCATGTAGAATACAGTCACTAAGGAAAAGCAGCAAATTGTGTATTATCATATCACAGCTTATATCATTACCTAAGATTTTTTACCATGAACTTCATTATATGAAATCGTAGAAAATATGCGAAACAAATTATTTAATGCCACCTCAAAATCTTTCTTGTCCTGTTCTGTCATTGCGTCAAATAAATCCTGAAAGCAGTCTGTATTCTTTTTAAGAAAATCATTCATATATTGTATTGCTTTATCCGTAATTTTAATTCTGATAATTCTTCTGTCCTTTTCATCAAAAATACGTTCAATAAAACCCTTTTCATACATTTGGTTGGACATTTTGCTTAACTGGTGTTTTGGAATTTGTATCTGTTTTGAAAAGTCCGTCATTGTCATAGCCCCATTCATACGGAGTATCTGTAAACAATAATACATTTCAAGGCTGACATTTTCATCAAGCAGATGTTTCACAGGCTTTACAATCCGGGCGTTCAAATGCGGCAGTAACATTAAAATCATTTCTTTTATCTGTTCCATTTCCATAACAATCTCCTTTTCATATTGACAAAATCCAAAAATACAAGTATATTTTAAATAGTTGTATAAATACAACTATTTAAAATATATAACTATTGGTTTGAAGCAATTATATATTACCCGAATTTTAAAGAAAAAGCAAGAGGAGGATTTTATGAAGCAGGATAAGAACCTAGAGTTAATGTCAAATGCACCAATTCCAAAAGCCATTATCAAACTGGCAATACCTACTGTAATCAGCAGTTTAATTTCTGTCATTTACAACTTGACAGACACAATATTTATTGGTATGTTAGACGACCCCATACAGCTTAGTGCCATTTCGCTTGCATTTCCCGCTTTCTTGATTATGCAGGCAGTCAGCACCATTTTTTCTGTTGGCGCACCTGCCTATATCTCACGCTGTTTAGGCGCAGGGGAATATGAAAAAGCAAAAAAAACTTCTGCCGTTGCACACTATGGAGTCGCTATTATCATGCTTGTGCTGACAGTTTTGTTTTTTCTCTTTGAAACACCTATTGTACAGCTTATGGGTGCTTCCGAGGAAAACATCATACCGACAAAGGCATATCTGAATGTGATAGTTGCCTTTAGCTTTGCAATCGCAATACAGGTTGTTCTTCCCTGTTTGCTCCGGGCAGAGGGAAAAGCAAAAGAGTCCGCTATGGGACTGATGATAGGTACAATCACAAACATCATTTTAGACCCCGTTTTTATTTTCGGTTTTGGAATGGGTGCTTCGGGTGCGGCATGGGCAACAATATTTGGCAATATTTTTGCCGCATTGTATTGTATGTTTATCATCAAAAAGAAAGATACATTCCTTTCTATTTCGTTCCGTGATTTTAAACCCGATAAAAAAATTGTTGTTGAAATTATCCGCATTGGTCTGCCATCTTCCATAACAAATTTTGTTATGAGTTTTTCTAATGTAATGCTAAATAACTTTGCTTCCGCCTATGGAAATAATGCTGTATCAGCAGTAGGCGTGAGTGGAAAACTTATGTCTGTTATGACTATGGTTATCGGCGGTTATGTTACCGGCTATCTGCCATTTGTAGGATATAATTTTGGTGCGGGAAATATCAAACGTGTACGGAGTTCCTTTTTCTTTACCGCAGTTACATCTACTGTCTTTGGTATTGTTTTAATGCTGCCATTCGCTTTATTAGGCGGAATATTTATGCGTGCCTTTACAAGTACCGAAGAAATCATTGAACTTGGCGCAAAATGCCTGCAAATTTATGTATTCTGCCTGCCTGTTCTTGGCATAGAATACACAGTTACCACTACCTGTCAGGCAACGGGAAAGGCACTTGCGGCTATGGTTTCCAATCTTGGACGGCAAGGGTTTTTTTTCATTCCTGCTTTAATTTTCTTTAAGGAAATATGGGGATTTTGGGGCTTGATATATGCACAGGTAGCGGCTGATTATGCAACAGTAGTTCTTGCGGTAATCCTTGCTGTCCCATTGCTAAAGTGGTTGATACAAGGGCAGACAGAAAACGGAAACAATAATTCATAAGGGGGAGATATTTTATGAAGTCAATAGATGTGTATAAAAATGACCCTCAACATTTATACATAATATTTAACATTGCAGATACCCTTTTTACAGTTTCCAGTCAGTATATTTCAGATATACAGTATATACCCGACAATATTACAAGGCTTCCCCATTCCCCGGACTATTGCAGTGTATGTAATTCATACGGGCGTGTTGTTGATATGTTGGATTTAGAAGCAATGATGTATCATTTCCCTAAAAACGATATTTCACAGACAGATTTTGAAAAAAGCGCTATATCAAGCAAGAAAATGCTTGTCATTCTGTTTGGCGAGCCATTTAAGGGGTTATTAGTCAATCAGATATATTCAATAGAACAAAAACAAAATTTAAGAATTATTGAAAGAAACGCATTTATAACTGATTATATAGACAATGTTTATCTTCACAAACTGACTGGCAGGATAATTATGGAATTGAATATTCCTAGAATATTGATAATGTTTGCAGATACAGAATAGACTTTAGATAAGGAGATTAAAACAATAGGAAAAATATTAGTATTACAACCTGCGGAAAAAGATAGAGCCGGACAGTAAAAACCCGATCTACATCAAAACCGTGTTAGGTGTCGGCTATAAATTTGACGTAAAAATTGCCGGGGAATGACTTTTTATCACTGTCATTCTCCGGCAATCTTTTATCTCTCCAACGCTCTCTCTAACTGCTGTTTCTGCCCTTTCAATTCGTTTTGTTTCTCATAAAGATTATTGCGTTCTTTACAAAGTTGTTCCATACGCTCCAACTGCGCCCGCACTCCCTCCCGGCAATCCGACTCTATCTTCTTATATTCCCCGGTCAGATTACGGATTGTATTGTTGTTTTCCTTTATCTGCTCCGACAGGCATACCCAGTCTATCAGATTTTGCACTTCCTTGTCCGTTTCGTAAAGGTCTGTTTCTGCCACAATCTTAGCGCACAGCCGTATCATAACTTTCTTCTCCATATCCGTCATATCCTATCAATCCCCCTTTCCTATCGGCTCATTTCAAAGGCACGTTTCGGGCGTTTATTAGCCCTTTCTGCCTGTTCTAATGCCTTTGACTGCTCTACTATCGACTGCACCTGTTTCCTGCCTAAATGACGCTCCAAACGCCCCAAATCAGACGCTTTCTCCTGCAATCGGTCTATGGTGTTGCTCTGCTCCATGACCTTATCCGTCAAGCGGCTAATCTGCTTTTGTTGCCCGTCCGCTTTGGCAGTCAACTTCTTGCTTTGCTCCGTAAGCTGTACGCACTTGATAGTCAGATTTTTAACGACCTCTTTCAATTTCTCTACAAGCGGGAGTGCCTTTTTATCCCGATAATTCTTTGCGCTCATCAATGCCCCCGGCTCTGCCAACTGCCATTTTACATCTTCATCATAGGTGTGAATATTCCTCTCCATAACTTCCTTTGACTGTACCATTTTGTTGATTTCCTGCTGTAACTTTTTCTGCTGCTTCTCCAATTTCTCATTTTCGGATAACAGCTTTTCTTTATTCTCTGCCAGTGTTTCCGTCTGCTCTTTTAGAAGATGATTTGTTGCGGCAAGTTCCGATACTTCCTGCCGGATTGCTTCGCCCTCTTTCCGTATCTGCTCCGTTTCCCGTCCTGCCGCTATCTGCCGATGAAGAATATCAGATAATTCCTCTTTACTGCCGGAGATTGTCTGTTCCAGTTCCGCAACCTCTTTTTGTCGCTCCTGCTTCTCAAAATCGAGTACAGACAAATGCTTGTTATGTGTTCCTAACTGTTTCCACTGTACGCCATGCCGCCCCATGACTTTAGAAAGTTCATGCTTCTCCGCTTCAATCCATTCGTTCCATTCCGTCATTCCCCTTGTGCCGCCTTTGAAACCCTGTTCCGATAATGCGCCTTTGAGTGAAACTCTCATATCAAGTCCACGCTTGCTGTTACGGATAAAGGGGACAAAATCAATGTGAATGTGCGGCGTCTGCTCGTCCATGTGCAAGTGACTTGAAAAAACGTATAAGTTCGGATTTCTTTTCTGAAACTGCTCCATAAACTCGCATAAAATCTCTTTCGCCAACTGCCCCTCATTGCTCTGTACGTTCATATCATCTTTATTGCCGATTTGAAAAATGACCTCATAAAATAATTTCTCCTGCTTTCCCTGGCGTATCTTCTCATAGTAATCGTCAATCTTTCGGTCACTCCGTTTCTGCTTTGCGTTGTAGCGTTCCAGTGCTTCATCAAAAAGATTGTGATAGACCTCTTTTATATCCGAGTGGCAAAATTCCACGTTATCCCGGCTACGTTCCTTATCTACATTCTTTGCGCTAAAGGCTCTTGTATTGTGGTTGACCGAACCTTTCCCCATCATGCCGCTAATTGTCCTTTCCAATAGGCATATCCTCCACATTCTATATATTTGTGCCGCTAATTTTACTGCGCCGAAAGGCGCAAGGCTTTGTTACTTTCCCGAAAGTAACGCAAAAGCACTTTCGACAGGCTACGCTCTATCAAAAGTGCCTTTGCGCCCTGCCGGGGGCAAGCTGTCCGTTGGACAGCATACCGTCCTTACGGACGGTGGGCGGCTTCTCGCCGCTTTACTGCTCCCCCATGCGTCGGTTTGCGTCGATAGCGTCGATATTTTCTATACCGTCCCGCTATCAAAAATACCGTCGCAACCGACGCATATCGTCGCACTTTACTCTTTCGGCTCTAGCCGTTTCAGAATGATTTTTCTCTCATGCCCCCGCTTGTTGTCATAGAAAATGCCATAGTCATTAAGCAACTGGCTGTTTACTACATTTAATCTTCGGGAAAGCACATTCGCCGATAACTGCATATCCGGCAACTGTTTCAGAAGTTCAGTTGCCGTCCCCTCCCATTCCTGCACTTCCTCTGTCAGAAATTCGTTGATTGCTTCAAGTAGTGGATTGGGCGGCTGTTTCCAAAGTTCTGTTTCCGCTTTCTGAAATTTCCAAATACACTGTTCACGGTCAAATTCGATTGTTAATTCTTGATCGGGCTGGTCACGCCCTACAATATCCATGACCGCCGTGTTGTCCGTGCGCTTTTTCTTGTGCATGATAAACGCCCCGTCTGCCGCACCAAGAAGCCCGTTTGTGCCGGAAATCATATCGAAGCTGTCCTCGGACTCCAACTTGCGGGTATGATGAACCACCAACAGACAGACACCATATTTATCACTAAATGATTTCAGTTTTGTAACAATCTCGTAGTCACTGGAATAACTGTACCTGTCCCCGCCGACCTCACGCACTTTTTGGAGCGTGTCAATGATAATCAGCCTTGCGTCCTTATGCTCCTTGATAAAGCCCTCTAATTCTCCGTCCAGTCCCTCATTCAGTGTCTTTGCCTGCGTTGCAAAAAATAAATTATCCGCACACTCCACGCCAAACATGACGGACAGCCGCCGCTGAAGCCTTGCATAATCATCTTCCAGTGCAAGATATAGAACCGTTCCTTTTCGTACCGGATAATTCCACAGAGGAAGCCCCATTGCCACATGGTAGGCAAGCTGCCCCATAAAGAATGATTTTCCCACTTTCGGCGCACCCACAAAGAGGTAAGTACCGCCATACAGAAAGCCGTCCACAACAGGAGTTCTAGGCGGGTAGACCGTATCATACAGTTCTGTCATGGAAACGGTTTGAAGCCCGCCACCCTGCCCGGATTTCTCCGGGCAATTTGTGTCAAAGCCACGAAAAACAGTGGCTTGCAGATTGTTTTTTACGGTTTCATTTGTTATAATTTCAGTGTGATTTTTTGTTTGCGGCTGTTCCCCATCTGCGCCAACAGATGATACGGGAACAGTCATTTTTATTTTGTTTGTCATTCATCTTCCCCTTTCAATCCGTCCAAAGTGATTGCAATTACCTGTAACGTGTAAAGCAGTTCGTCATTGTCCGGGCTTATGATTTCCATGCGCTTCAATTCCTCATGGATTGCCGCCATCTGATTTTTCAGTGCCTTATACACCCTCGGATTGCCCTGCACCACAACGTCCCGGCATAAGAGCCGCCTTGTGATGTAGTCCTGCTTTGTCAGCCCCGACAGTGCCACCAAATCATTCAACAGCTTTGCTTCTTCGTCCGACACCCGAAATGCCACCGTATGATTGCGCCATCTTCCCTTGTAATCCAGTGATTTTTCCATTTTCCCTAATCCTCCCTGTTTTCCGCAGGAAAATGCGACTGCCCTTGCAGGAGCAGAGGATTTTCCTCCTTTGTCATTCTCTCCATTTCCAATTTCTCCGCCATTTCCGTCTGCACCGTGGGGAATAAGTGGGCGTAACGGTAAGTGATTTTCTCCGCTTCATGCCCCATGCGCTCCCCAATCGCCAGTACCGAAAATCCCATGTTGATTAACAGCGAAACCGCACTATGGCGAATATCGTGGACACGGATTTTTTTAACGCCCGCCTGCTTCGCCCCTCTCTCCATTTCGTGATTGAGGTAGGATTTTGTAACCGTAAATAAACGCTCGTCCGGCTTAATGTCATAAAGCATTTTGATGTACTCCTGCATTTCCTCACAGAGAAACGGCGGCATTTTGATTGTGCGGTTGCTCTTTTTCGTCTTAGGGCTTGTAATAATGTCACGCCCTTTAGAACGGTGGAAAGTCTTGCTGATTGTGACCGTCTGCTTCTCAAAATCAATATCAGCAGGCGTGAGTGCAAGCAGTTCGCCGGAACGCATACCGCACCAGTAAAGCATTTCAAACGCATAATAAGAACGAGGCTTATCCATCATGGCTTCGGAGAATTTCAGATATTCCTCTTTCGTCCAAAAGTCCATTTCCTTAACGGCTTCGCTCCCAATCGTCCCCACCCGCCTTGCCGGATTGTAGGGAAGATTATAAAAGTTTACCGCATGGTTGAATATCGCCGTCAGTTGTGCGTGTATCGTCCTCAAATAATCTGCGGAATAGGGCTTGCCTTTCTCGTCCCGGTAAGCCATTAACTCATTCTGCCACGCAATCACGTCCTTTGCTTCAATCTCTGCGATTTTGCGGTTTTCAAAGTATGGTAAAATCTTTGTCCGTATCACATGGCTTTTGGACTCCCAAGTGCTTTCCTTGACACGCTGTTTCTTGTCGGCTTCGTACAATTCAAAGAAACTGCCGAAAGTCATATCCAGTTTTGCGCCCTGCTTTAACATGGCTTCATGCTCCCACGCCTGCGCTTCCCTTTTGGTTGCAAATCCCCTCTTTTGTGTCTGTTTCCTCTCCCCTTTCCAGTTGGTAAAGCGGTAGATAACCCGCCACGTCCCCGTAGCATTGTCTTTGTATACAGCCATCTAAATCAACTCCCTTCTATTCACTGTAACATACTTTTTTATGAAAAAATGTAGCGTTCACACGTCCTGCCACCGTCAGATAGCCCTGTTTCTGCATTTCTGCGTTCAGTTCCCTTACAATCTGATAGGCTTTCGACTTCGACACACGCAGTTCCGCTGCCACTTCCTCCACTGTCATAAATGATTTTTCTGTCATTCAGATACCCTCTCCTTTCAGCATTTAACTGTTTTTGTTTAAGTCTTGTTGATATGATACTAAATAGATTCCGTTAAGTCAAGTGGTTTGCAGGAAAATCTTAACTTTTTTTATTTAAGTTATTCTTGCTATTTCTATTGCACCATGTTATACTGACTTCAACAGATTTGTTTAAGTACAGTCATGCAGGGCTGTACCACTTTCACTACAACGGAGGTTTTTTATGGCAATCGGCAAACGTATCCGCTTTTTCCGCAACCGAAAAGGCATGACACAGAAACAGTTAGGCGAAATCCTCGGCTTTCTCGGAAAGACCTCTGATGTCCGTATGGCACAGTATGAAACCGAAGCGAGGACACCGAAACACGACCTTGTAAAAGAAATGGCGAATATCTTTGATGTAAGCACCCACGCCCTTACCGTGCCGGATATTGATACCTATATAGGACTTATGCACACGCTCTTTGCGTTGGAAGATATGTACGGGCTGAAAATCGGGGAGATTGACGGAGAAATCTGCCTGCGCCTTGACAAATCCGACTATTCCACTTATACGTCCATGTTCAATATGTTCCACGCATGGCAGGAGCAAGCCGCCAAGCTGGAACAGGGCAAGATAAGCAGAGAGGAATACGACCAGTGGCGGTACAAATACCCCGAACTGGACGCTTCGCATCATTGGGCGAAAGTCCCCTCACAGGCGGTCAGCGATATGCTTATGGAGGAATTTCAGAAAATCGAGAAAGAAGAAAAGAAAACAACTAAAAAGAGAAAGCAAAAATAAGCATAAAAAGACCTTGCCGATATTCAGTTTTCATATCTGAAAATCAGCAAGGTTTTCTTTATGCCATTGATGTAATTATTTAGTGCGTAATGTGAAAAATGTTGCCAAATCGTTGCCAGCGTCTAAACAAATTTGCTTGTAACCCGCATAAATACTAGCTTTCTAAAACCCATTTCATCACTCAAACTCAATCGTCCCCGGCGGCTTACTCGTCAAATCATAAAATACCCGATTCACCCCTCTGACCTCATTAATAATCCTGCTCATCACCGTCTGCAGCACCGCAAATGGAATCTCCGCACTCTCCGCTGTCATAAAATCAACCGTTTTCACCGCGCGCAGCGCCACTGCGTAATCATAGGTTCTCTCATCCCCCATGACTCCTACAGAGCGCATATTCGTAAGCGCCGCAAAATACTGGTCCGGTTTCCATGGCGCCGGCCCGCCGTGCTGTTTCGCATACGCCGCGGCTGCCTTGTCCACTTCCTCACGGTAAATGGCATCCGCGTCCTGCACGATGCGTACCTTCTCCGCCGTGACCTCGCCGATAATGCGGATTCCAAGACCCGGTCCTGGGAACGGCTGGCGGAACACCAGCTTCTCCGGGATACCTAGCTCTAATCCCGCCTTGCGCACCTCGTCCTTGAACAGATTGCGGAGCGGCTCAATAATTTCCTTAAAATCGACATACTCCGGCAGACCGCCCACATTGTGATGAGACTTAATAACGGCAGACTCTCCGCCAAGACCGCTCTCCACTACGTCGGGATAAATCGTCCCCTGCGCAAGAAAATCCACTGCACCGATTTTCTTTGCTTCCTCTTCAAATACACGGATAAACTCTTCGCCAATAATCTTACGTTTCTGCTCCGGCTCTGTCACACCCGCTAATTTACTATAGTAACGCTCCTGCGCATTGACGCGGATAAAATTCAAATCGAACTGACCACCCGGTCCAAATACCGCTTCCACCTCATCGCCCTCATCCTTGCGGAGCAGACCATGGTCTACAAACACGCAAGTGAGCTGCTTGCCGATTGCACTTGATAAAAGACCTGCGGCAACAGAGGAATCCACACCGCCTGACAAAGCGAGAAGCACCTTGCCGTCTCCGACTTTTTCCCGAATTTCCTGAATCGAATTTTCCACAAAAGAATCCATTCTCCAGGTTCCCGTACAGCCGCAGATGCCTCTCACAAAGTTATGAAGCATCTTCGTTCCCTCCTGGGTGTGAAGCACCTCCGGGTGGAACTGGATAGCGTAAAGATTTGCCTCACGGTTCTCCGCTGCAGCCACCGGGCAGTCTGCGGTGTGCGCCACAACCTTAAAACCGGGCGCTGCCTTGGAAATATAGTCAAAATGGCTCATCCAGCAAATCGTCCCATGGTCATCGCTCTTATGGTCATCCCAGATAACCCCGGCAGGACTCTGCACCTTTGTTCCCACTTCCGTAAAAAGCGGTGAAGTTCTGTCCACAAAAACCTCGGTTTTCCCGTACTCACGGACAGGCGCTTTCTCTACCTTGCCGCCAAGCACATGCATCATCAGCTGCGCCCCATAACAAAGCCCTAATACAGGCACGCCTAATTCAAACAATTCCTTAGAGCAGGTGGGTGAATCCGCCTCATAGCAGCTGTTTGGTCCGCCGGTAAGAATAATTCCCATGGGGTTCATGGCTTTAATCTGCGCAATATCCGTCTTGTAGGAATATATTTCACAGTAAACATTGCATTCTCTGACGCGTCTTGCCACCAGCTGGTTATACTGACCGCCAAAATCAATGACAATTACTTTCTCTCTGGAAAGAGACTTTTCCATATGATTTTCCTCCTGATGTTTTTCAATTACTGCTATTATAAAATGTATTTTTGCAGTTTACAAGGCGTTTTTGTTTTCCAGCAGAATTTTCATAGAAGATTTTGTCAAATCCATCAAAAATATCCCGTTTCCGGCATAGTTTCCCCTCTATCGGTTATACTGTTCCCATGAAAAAAAATAAAACACAGCCGGATTTTCGACAACTCTGCCCACCGGAGCAGAATTATATGGTAAACTTTATCTCCCTGTTGTTTTTCTTCTACTTCACTGCCTCCATCGGCGGCTACCTCTGGGAGGTTCTCATTTTCCTCTGGAAAGACGGGGTTTTCCGTAACCGGGGCTTTCTCTACGGTCCATGGCTGCCCGTCTACGGTGTGGGCGCAGTCCTTTTTTACCTGCTTTTCTTTAAAATGAAAAACCGCCCCATCAGCGTTTTCCTGCTTACCGCTCTTACGGGGAGCGGTCTGGAGCTTCTGATAGGATGGTTTCTTAACACCTTCTGGGGCCTGCGTTACTGGGACTACACAGACTATCCCTACAATCTTTTGGGCTATATCTGCCTTTACTCGGCTTTAGGCTTCGGTATTGCAGGAATACTCTGGGTCTGCCTGCTTTCCCGTTTCTTGGAAATGCTGTGGTTTAAATGCTCCGCGACTTTCCGCTGCGCTTTTAACACTCTGCTGATACTGCTGCTCCTGCTGGATGTCTCCGCTGCGCTGATTTTCCCAAACAGCGGCACAGGCATTACTTTTTCCCGTTAATGCTCTCTGCCGACACGACAATATTAGCCCTCCTGCCCCAGATAACTTTCCATCTCTTTCCAAAACCCGGCAAACTGCTCCCTGGTTTTCGGATTTTCCGTTTCAAAATGCAATAATTTTTCCAGATATCCCTGTTGTTTTACAATCCGCAGACTTTCCGGAAAAACCAGCTCGAACACCAGCGAGCCATGTCCCACCACATGGTCTGCCGGAGTTTTCTTCAGGCTCCGCAGCACTGCATGGTGCTCGTAAAAGCTCTGCTCGACCTCCGGAGTAACGGACGCATTCCGCAGTTCTTCCGTGGTGGTATTATAAATTTCCTCCAACGGCACCTCCACATTTACCCGCAAAATGTCAATCTTATCTGCATCCCGTAAAATATGGCAGAATTTCTCCGTTCTCTTGTCCAGATTTTCGGGAATACGATACGCACTATGCACACGGATTGCCATCTCTATTAATCTGTCTTCTCCATCCTCAATAACAAACTCTCTGATACAGCCGACATTTTCTGTCTCAAAATTGAGACTGCTCTGCTCTTCCCGTTTCTCTGTCTCAAAATTGAGACTTCCCTGCTCTCCCTGCTTTTCTGTCTCAGAAATGAGATTTCCCTGTCCTTCCTGCTTTTCTGTCTCAAAATTGAGACTGCTCTGTTCTTCCTGATTTTCTGTCTCAATTCTGAGACAATCCCCTCCAAACAAAATATCCGCTCCCAGGGCGGCATGGTCCACAGATTCCGCATCAATAAAGGTACCGTATCTTTTCAGCTGCTCAAACCGTCCGATATCATGGAGCATTCCAAGCAGCCATGCCAAATCCGCTTCTTCCTGCGGCATCCCCTCGGATTTGGCAATGCGTTCACAAAGCCCCGCCACCCGGTATGTATGATAGATTTTAAGTCTTATTTTTTCATCCGAAACATCATAGGCAGACGTATATGCCTTAAATTTCCCAATTACCTGTTCCCTGTCAATTTTCATGCTCATCGTATCCTTTTCCGGCAAAACAAAACGTTACTGCTCCGCCGCCTTTCCTCCCATGGCTATTGTAAATTTGTATCTCGCCCTTCTATTTTAGTATGATTTCCCCGTTCCCGCAATCCGCTGCCACATGAATTTTTATGCTTCTAAATTTTTACGATGACATCTGGTGCTGGTGCAGATATTTTTCCTTTGTGGCAAGCCCGCCCCGGATGTGGCGTTCTGATTTGTTTACGTCTAACACCTTTCTTGTCTCCGCTGCCAAAGCCGGATTTATCTGCACTAAACGTTCTGTCACATCCTTATGTACGGTACTCTTGCTAATCCCAAAATGTTTCGCCGCCTGGCGCACTGTCGTATTATTGTCAATGATATATCTGGCGATTTCCATCGCTCTTTCCTCTATATAGCTTTTCAAAAAAATTCCCCTGCCATACTTGTTTTTACATTGTATGCCAGGGAAATAAATTTATGAATCAGAACATGGGGAAAATCTGCCGCAAACCTGGTCTGCCGTCAAAATTGACAACGCCCTCGATTAATGCTAGGATTTTCTTACAAATATTTTTCAACACAAGGAGGATTTTTTATGCCATTTATCCACACACAGACTACCGTAACTCTTGATAAAGCAAAATGTGACCGTCTAACGGCGTCCTTAAACTCCATCACCTCTTCCTGTCTGGGAAAGGGCGAAAGCTGGATTATGACCGGATATACCGATAACGCTAACCTGTATTTTCAGGGAAATCAAAACGGCGACACCGCCTATGTAGAAGTGAAGCTTTTCGGCACACCGAATCCGGCTGCCTGCGATAAGATGACTGGCGAAGTATGCAGTCTCTATGAAAAAGAACTGGGTATCCCCCAAAACCGTATTTATGTTTCCTATTACCCTACCGGAACCTGGGGCTGGAACGGCTCTAATTTTTAGCAACCGTTTTCACATTTATTAGCAAGAAAGACCGGAACCTGGGGTTGGAACGGCTCTAATTTTTAGCTGAGAAAAACAAAGTATGCATTTGCCGGAACCTGACGGTATCACAATGCCATTGACTTTTTCTCTGCATAACGCGCACACCGTGCAGGAAATAAGATATCCCCAGACATCATATTCCCTGCACGGTGTGCTCTTATTTCCTGCCGGAGAAAAGTTTCGCCCAAAAAGACTTTTTCTCCTTCGGAAGCTCCTCGGTTTGCGGAAAACGTTCTTCCTCCTCAGAATATCCCGGCATTCTATCCTCGTAGACCCAGTAATCGTCCACATCCGTTCTCCCATTAATTCTGCGGCACATCTCCTTGATGACTTCCATCATGGTATCTAACATTTTCTCCGCATTCTGCGCCATCCGGTCCTCATAACGCATTCCCCGGTCAGGACCTTCCTTTCCGCTGAGACAGTCGTCTCCTAAAACCCTCAGCTTGTTCAGCCTGTCCCGCTGTTCCTTCCTGGCGCTGCTTAAAAAACGGCTCACCATGACGTTGTGCGATTCATCATTGGTATAACACAAATAAAGCTCCATGGTTGTCTCTTCCGGGAAACCAATCCCATAATATCCATTGTAAAAATGACAGATATCCTGCGCCGCCTCCCGGAGCTTTAAACCGCACTCTCTCGGCTGTTTCCAATATAATTTTTCTGCTTCTTCTAACTTCCCCTCAATCTGCTCATAGGCAGCTTTCACGGTTTCATCCGGGAATTCGCCTTCCAGCATAAATGAATAAGTCATACTCCGCCCTTCTTTCTGGCACTTCATCTCACATACCGAAACATCTATAGCAGTGTATACTGCATCATTTCATATGCCAGGCGGCTGCCTTCCATAATCGCCTCCGGGAGCAGCGCCCGCGCCACGCATTTCAACTCTTCCTCCGGTGCGTCCACCCGGCTTAAATAGGCATAATCGCCGTCTATTTTCGCCACAATATAGTCTACTCTCTCGAACATATCTACTCTCCCAACGCTGCAAGAATTTCCCGGCAGACCTCCTGCCTTTCTTTTCCATCTACGCAAACAGTAATATCCGCCACCGTCTCGTAGCGCTCTCTCCGTTTTTCCATCAGCTCGCGGATAAACTCCACATTCATGTTGCCGTTTAAAATCGGGCGTTCCGTACTGTTTTTCACCCGCTCGTAAATCGTCTCCGGAGTGGCTTTCAGCAGTACAATGCAGCCGTTTTCTTTCATTAACGCTGCATTTTCATCCCGCAGCACACTGCCGCCTCCACAGGAAACTACCATATTTTCCTGACCTAAAAAGGAACGGAGCAGCTCTGTTTCCAAATCCCTGAAATACTCCTCCCCATATTTTTCAAAAATATCGGAAATCAGCATTCCCTGCTGTTCTACAATCAGCTGGTCCATCTCAACACGTTTTGCGCTTTTTACTTTCACAAGTTCTCTTGCAATGGTGCTTTTTCCGGCTCCCATAAAGCCAATCAGATATATATTTTTCATGAGAACCTCCTAGCTGAAAAATTTCTCTTTTACTTCTGCCACCGGCATATCCTGTCCCGTATAAAGTTTAAATGCCGCAACGCCCTGCCACAGCAGCATTCCCTTTCCATTGATACAGGTACAGCCCGCTTCCTTTGCCTCCCGGAGCAGTTTTGTTTCTTCCGGATTGTAAACAGCGTCCGCCACCACAAGACCGGGACGGAATGCGCTGGTATCTTTCACCACGCTCTCATTTTCCATAGGCTTCATCCCAACAATCGTGGCGTTGGCAAAAATATCACTGGACTGTATTTCCTCCGTCATTTTCGCGGTGTCTGCGATATCGTATACATTCACGGTGCAGGAGGGGACTTCCTTCCTGATTTTCTCCGCCGTGGCTAAAGTACGCTCAAAGAAATCATCCTTAATATTAAAAATAGAAATCTCCCTCGCTCCGTCTAGGGCGCACTGCACCTGAATTGCTGTAGCAGCTCCGCCGCCGCCTGCCACCGTGATTTTCTTTCCCTTAATATCAATGCCGTGGTCTTTTAAATTGGCTACAAATCCCTCGCCGTCAGTAATATATCCGGTCAATTTCCCATCGTCGTTGACAATCGTATTCACCGCCCCGATGATACGCGCCGCCGGGGAAAGCTCATCCATATATTTTACAGCCTCCGTCTTACAGGGCATGGTAACGTTGCAGCCCCGCATTTTAAAGGTTTTCATCGCCGCAATGGCGTCCTTTACTTCCTCCACCTTGATATCGAATGCCACATAGGCATAATCCAATCCCAAACGCTCAAAACTGTAGTTATACATCGCCGGGGAACCGGAATGCCCCACCGGGGAGCCGATTAATGCCAAAAGTCCTGTGTGTCCTGAAATTCTGCTTTCCATTGCTTTCTCCTTTTTGTCTGGCACTTTTAAGCGCCTGTATTTCTTTTTTTCGTTCTATTTCAATTTAAGAATACTATTATCATAACTGGTTTTAAAACGCTTTTCAATCCTTTTTTACTGCACATCATGAAAGTATAATCACTTTCTTACATCCCACCAGCAGTTTACACAATCCGCGCCACCCGGTAGCGGATATCCGCCCCGTCTCCGGTGAGAACTACCTGCATTAACTTTTTCTCCAGAAACGGCTGCATAGCACGCTGCAGCAATTCCTCCTGCTCCACCTGATACGTCCCGTCCGTCAGCAGAATAATGAGTTTTGCCCGCGCCTGGAATAATCTTAAATATGAAATTAACTTTTCAAAGCTCTTTTGACAAATATGCTGCTCATAATCTTCATAATAGCTACCAAGCTGCACCATGGACATCGGACTGACTTTACATGAAATAGCTTCGTCTCCCTGCCACTGCACCACATTCAGCCGTACATTGCGGAACACTTCACTGTGGATTTTTAACGTCCCCAGCAGCTCCGGCAGATAGTCCGCCACCTGTTCACGGCTCAGATTGCCGTCAATAACCACTGCCATCTCCAATATCTGCTCCGTAAAATTCCCCGGCACATGGAGGATGCGCTCTACTGTATTTTTAAAATTTTTCAGAAAAACCGGTGATTTGTTCATTTTCATGCGAGTTCACTCCAAACTATATTTTTCAGCCTCCTGGTAAGAGAGGTTGTTCCTGCGTCCCGAAGCTGCTGGGAAAGCAGCATAGTAATTCCGTTTTTCGGACTGTTGCTGAAATAGTCTCCCAGCCAGCCGTCCCAGCCGTATTCTCCCTCCGTTGCCATAAAAAATGTCTTGCCCGGCTCCTTTGCCACCCGCATAAGGTTGCCATAAGTATAACCTCCCAGGCTGTCCCAGTTGTGGTCAAATACCTCCTGCTGCCAGCTCAAAAGCTCCGCCTGAGTCATAAAGCGCACTGTCTGCGGCTTTAAAATCTGCCGTCCCTGATATGTTCCTCCAGCCATCAGCATTGCCGCAAAGCGGGAATAATCGTCCATCGTGGAAGCAAGTCCCGCTCCTCCGGATTCAAACGCCGGCTGCTTTTCCATCGTATTCATAATGCCTAAGTGATTCTGCGTATACAACGCCAGCCCCTCCGACGTCCTCTCATACACCTTTGCCAGACGGGGCTGTTTTTCCTCCGGCACATAAAATGCCGTGTCTCCCATTTCCAGCGGTTCGAAAAAGGTTTCCTGCAAAAATTCTCCAAATCTTTTTTCACAGATTACCTCAATCACAGCGCCCAGCACATCCGCAGATGTTCCGTACTGCCATGCACTGCCCGGCTGAAATGCCAGCGGTATCTGACCCAGACGGTTTGCAATCTCTACCGTTCCCAAAGCCTCTTCCCCGAAAAGCTTCGCTTTGATTTCCTCAAATAACTTTTCCGTCTCCGGATAGCTGACACAGGGAGCTTCCCCTCCGTAAACCAGCCCCGAAGTCATTTGAAGCAAATCCTGAATACGGACCGGACGGCACACAGGCGTAAGCCCCTCTTCTCCCGCCACCATGGCGTTTCGGAAGCCCGGCAGAAACTCCTCCACATTTGCCCCCATGTCTAAAAGCCCCCGCTCCACCAGCGCCATCGCCGCCGCAGAGGTCACCGGCTTTGTCATGGAATATAATCTTGTGATGGTGTCTCTCTCATAAAGTTTCTTTTCTTCTATATCCGCATATCCCGCCTGGGCGTACGCTGCTTCTTTTCCATCTTTCAAAATAAGGATATTGGCTCCTGCCACCTCTCCGCGCTCCACCGCACGAATTAATTCCTGTTTTAATTTTTCGCCTAGCATTATCTATCCTTCTCCCTTATAAATAATTTAATCTGCTTATAGTGCTTTTCTTATGTCCTGCGTTGTACCCATGTAATAATTTGATACTCTCTATCATACTCTGCAACCGTCCTTAACTGTACCTGCTCCTTACTTGCACGGCACTCTGTATCCATGCAAATCATCTGCGGCTCTCTATCATACTCTTCAACCGTCCTTAACTGTACCTGCTCCTTACTTGCACGGCACTCTGTATCCATGCAAATCATCTACGGCTCGCTACATACTCTCCAACAGCCCCAGCAGTTCCTGTTCCTTTGCTTTTACAGAGCCCTGTATCATCGCCGCGCTTCCGCCGCCTCTGGCTCCCGCCTTCTCCCTTAGCAAAGACGCAAGCTCCCGGCAATCTCTGGTGCTGCTGCCAATGATAAAGTTATATCCCTCTTCTTCCGTCCCCACAAAAATACCGCAGATACCGCTGTGAACAGCCGTCAGCTCATTTACTACATTCCGCATGACCGTTGTCTCAATATCCGTTTCAAATAAAACCACATGCTCCTGCTCCTTCGGTATTTCCGCTAATTTTTGCTCCATCAGCTTCTGTTTCGCACCAGCCAGTCTATATTTTAAATCCTGATTAGATTTCTTCATTTTCTCAACCAAATCCGGCAGCAATTCCTGATTAGCAGAAAGGCTCCCGGAAATAGCCGAAACAATCTCTGCCTTCTGGCGAAACGCAAGCAGCGCACGGAAGCCGCAGAGAATACTGATACGGACGCCTCCCTTATAATTCGAAAGGCTCATCACCTTCAACATGCCGATTTCCCCCGTATGCTTTACATGGGGTGCACAGCAGGCACAGACATCCACACCGGGAATCGTCACAATCCGCACCTGCCCCTCGATTTCTATTTTACTGCGGTAATTTAACTCCGCCAGTTCCTCTTTTGCCGGAAATGTTACCTCCACCGGAAGATTTCCCACAATCACCTCATTCGCCCGATATTCAATGTCCGCCACTTCCTCTGCCATCATCACTCCGTCAAAATCCATAGTAACAATATTATCGCTCAAATGAAATCCCACATTATTAAATCCAAATTTACTATGTACCAGCCCTGAAAAGATATGCTCTCCCGAATGCTGCTGCATATTATAAAAACGGTGCTGCCAGTCAATCATCCCATGCACCTTAGCTCCTGCCTCCAAAGGTCGCTCTACCGTATGCACAATCACATCCTTTTTTATCTGCACATCCAGCACCATCACTCCTTCTATCGTCCCCTTATCCGGGCTCTGCCCGCCCTCCTCCGGGAAAAATAAAGTCTGATTTAAAATTACCTCATATACCTTTCTCTCCTTTTCCTCCCGTTCCTCACAGGAAACCACCTCAGCCTCAAACTCCCTCTGATAAGCGTCCAAATCATATAATTTCTTCGTCATATTTCCCTCCATGTACCTGTCTTTTATTTTTCTCTATCCATCCCCGGTATTAAGTCCGCATTTCAGCCAACTCCCACACCTGCCGTCTTAGCACGCACCATCGAATCGAAGTACCGGCTCCATCCTTTCATTATCCGCACAAAACACCCCGCCGTTTTTCTCCAAAATCTTCTTCATAACCCTTTCCGCTCTCTCATAATGCTCCGGCGGAAACGTCACCAAAAACACCACCTCACACCCATTCTCCCTTGCAAACTCCGCCGTCACCTCATCCCTTGGATGAATCTGCGTCCCCTCAAAATCAATCGTTCCCCCTTCTTCCATTCCAACCTCCAACACTCCAGCATCCTCCCATACCTCCAACTCATACCCCTGTCCCTCCAGCGCTTCCATCAACCTCCGCACCGTAGTTCCCTCTCCCCCAAAATAAATCCACTCTCCAGAAATTCTCTGCTTCTCCATCACTTTTCCTCCATTTTCTCCATCTTATTTTTATTATTAAACCAAGATTTACTTTTCACTTATATTTTCACCCAAGTTACAAAAAACTCCCTATCCCCATATCTATACCTACACTGCCAACACTCATCCATATCGCAACATATTTCCCCCATCCTTTTCAAATCCCCAAAATCAAACTGCAATACCACTCCATATTTGCGGTGTAGTTTTTCCCACCAGGCTGATTTCGCAACCCAGGGGGCTGGCCACAACTGATATGGGCAGAGGGCACAAGGGCGGCTCTGTTTTTGTGACTATGGGAAGAGATTAGATGTTCTTAGAAATCTGTCCGACACCCAGTAACGCCCAGCCACGGATGGCTGGGCGAGGTACAGCGGCGCCACGGACGGCGCCTCTGTACCGTTTACGTCCCTGCTCCACAACCTCCGGCAGCAGATTTCTTAGAACATCTTATCTCTGTACATCGGAACCAAAAACAGAGCCGTCCTTGTGCCCTCTGCCCTCACCACGTCCCCCCAGCCCCCGTCCCTCCACGAAAATCCCCTGCCCCGCCAGCAAAACCACCCCACAAAAAAATCCACCATTTGGGGAATGGTGGATTTAAAAAAGGGGGAGAATTTATGAAAAAAAGTTTCATCACTGTTGTGATGTTTATAATATACCCCCCATATGTGAAAACACATTGTCTAATTTTTGAATACTCTTTGAAGAAAATGTGAATTTTTATATTCACTACCAGCACAGCACCTCGTGCCCGTCCTCCGTCACCAGCACCATGATTTCCCACTGTGCCGAGGGCTTTCCGTCCGCCGTATATACTTCCCAATCGTTCTCATCATCAATATAGATATCCACTTTTCCCATGTTCACCATCGGTTCAATGGTAAATATCATGCCGGGAACTAAGAGCATTTCCTCCCCGCGTCTGCTGTTATAACCAACCCACGGGTCCTCATGGAACTCCAGACCCACGCCGTGCCCGCCGATTTCCCGGACAACCGTATAGCCGTTGGCAAAGGCATGGTCATGGACTGCCTGACCCATATCTCCCAGAAAGCCCCACGGCTTTACTTCCTTTAAGCCAAGCTCCACGCATTCCTTTGTGACCTCCACCAGCCTCTTCTTCTCCGGGCTTACCTCACCGATACAGAACATCCGTGAGGAATCGGAAAAATATCCGTTTAAAATGGTGGACACATCCACATTGACAATATCACCGGACTTTAAAACCACATCCTCTGACGGAAATCCATGGCAAACCTGCTCATTGACCGAAGTACACACGCTGAAGGGATATCCCTGATAGTTCAGCGGCGCCGGAATGCCGCCCATCTTTGTGGTCAAATCATAAACGATTTTATCAATCTCCGCTGTATTCATACCCTCATGGATATGTTCTTCAATATAATCTAACACTGCAATGTTAATCTTGCAGCTTTCCTTAATCCCTGCAATCTGCTCCGCATTTTTGATGATACTGTGATTGGGGACAACATGCCCCTGGGCTGCTGCCAGCGCAATCCTCTCATCAAACGCCTGATGGCAGGCTTTATACTTTTTCCCGCTCTTACACCAGCACGGGTCATTTCTGCCTATTTTTACTGACATAATACTCTGCCTTCTTATTTAATATAGATATAACTTTTTAATTATCCTTGTGATGTACTGTGATAAATCCAAAATGCACATAGTCCCAGACTTCTTCCACAACCGTAACCTCATGTGTCTCCAACAGTTCCTGGTACTTCTCTGCCTCAAAGGAATATTCTTCTGTGGCGCCATTCTGTATCTGGGCATAAATAGACTGATATTTTTCCGCTATCGCCAGTTTTCTTAAACTTTCATTTAATACTTCTCGGCTAACCCCTAACCATGCAATCTGTTCTTCCTCAAGGTCACTCCAGAAATCGTACTGGTAGTTGGCAAGACGCTTCTCCTCCTGCTCGTCTAATTCTATTCCTTCCTCACATGCCATCTCATAAAAAATCTTATCATGCACTGCCATATCCAAAGCTGCCTGCTTTGCCGCTTTTCGGATAAAGGTGCTGTTGGAATAGAGATTCCAGTACTCGCTGGTATCTTCCGGATTGTAAACATAAGCGTCTTTTTCCACCTGCTGTTCCTCAAAGGCGATATAAAACGCCAAATCCTGCAGCGTCAATTCCTCTCCGTCCACTACCACCGCTGTCTTATCTAATGACTCCGCAAAATTCAAATACTGCTTCTGCCCTCCGGTTCGAAGAGCGATAAATGTCACGATAATCACAAGGAACACCAGAACCGTAGAAAAACGAAACTCCTGACTCTTAAAAGCCTTCCACTGGCTTAGGATTGACATAATTTCGCTACCACCTGATTGATAACGCTGCCGTCCGCTTTGCCCTTTAATTCCGGCATGACATTTTTCATAATCATGCCTTTATTTTTGCTGGCAACCACCTCGGCAAATTTTTCGGTGATAAACTGCTCTACTTCCTCCGCACTCATCATCTGCGGCGCATACTCCATGAAAATGTCGTATCTCGCCTGATATTCCTCCAATAAATCGGTTCTCTCCGCCGGACAGCTGTCAATCTGTTCCTTTACGGATTTTACTTCCTTTAAAATCACACGGTTTACCAGTTCCTCTTTGATATCGTCACGGCATCCCTCGTCAATGGCAGCCTTTTTTGCTGCGGACACCAATACGGAAATTGCGTCTTTTCTTACTTTATCTCTTGCCTTCATCGCTGCAATCATATCTTTTTGTAACTGTTCAAACTGCATACTGCATTCCCTCCTAAGCGCTCTAAAAATCTCTCTTTTGCTATCATACCACTATCTGGTACAAAATACAAAAAATTTATTGGTAAAATTCTTCATTTATCAATGCCCCGCCTGGTATCATTACAGTACCCTGCGCACTGCCGTGATGGTCCGGTATGTAGCGCTGCCATAGCAGATGCCGCTGCTGGGGGTGGAAGCATGGACAATTCTGCCCCCGCCAATGTAAATCGCCACATGCCCCGGATAACAGATAATATCCCCCGGCTGGGCATTTTCATAGCTCACTGCCTGTCCGCTGGACTGCAGTGCATAAGAGCTGCGGGGCAGGCTGATGCCGAAATGCTGATACACCAGCGAAACAAATCCGGAACAGTCCGTTCCCGTTGTCAGGCTGTTTCCTCCATACACATAAGGATTTCCTACAAAGTTTCCTGCATAAGCCACCACATCACTTCCGCTGACTCCTGTGGTAAAAGACGGATTCAAACCGTCTGTAAGACCTGTGGTGCTGTCTGAGCCGCTGCTGCCTGTCCCGCCGGAAGTGGAACCGGAAGAACTGCCGTTTCCATTAGAGCTGCTGTTTCCGGCAGAGCTGCTGTTTCCACTGCTTCCATCCGTGGAAGCAGTTGTTGTACTGTTATTGCTATTGTTATTATTCTTTTTCTTCTTCGCTTCTTCCTCCGCCTTTTTCTTTGCCTGACGCTCCTGCTCCTTGGCAATCACATCATTCTGCTGGCGGATGGTTGCTGCATACTGATTCGCTAAGGACTTTGCGTTGGAGAGCTTCTTGTCAAAATCCGCTATCTGGGCGCTCTTTTCCGTAATCACCTGATTCAGCGTTTTCTCCTGTTCCTCGTAGCTTAACTCCAGCTCCTCCATATCCCGCATTTCCTGCTCTAACTGCGCCGTCAGCTCTTCCACCTGCTTCACCGTCTCCTGATAAGCGGTCAGAAGATTCCTGTCATAATCATAGACCTCTGAAACATACTCCACCCGGTTTAAAAGCTCCGTAATGCTTTCCGATTCCACTAAAACCGTAAGAAAAGAGCGGTCTCCATTCTCATACATATACTGAATCCGCAGCTTCATCGCCTCATACTGCTGCTCTTCCTCCATCTGGGCAATCTGCAAATCTGTTTTTGCCTGTTCGATGGCTTCCTCCTGGCTGGCAATGTCCGCCTGCAGAAGCTCCATATCGGTAAGCAGCGACATCAGCTGGTTATCATACTCCTGCATTTCTCCCTGCAGACGGCTCTGGGTGCTCTGAATGTCCTGTATCTGTTTGTTTACTTCATCTAAATTTTCCTGTGCCTCTGCCTTTTTTTGCTGGGCATCCTTGATGGTGGAGGCTTCCACATTCATAAAAAGCCCCGCCGCCATCAATCCCGCTAAGCAAAGTGCTGTAATTCTTCCTTTATAATATCTGGGTTTGTGTTTCCTGTTTTGCATTTTATCCTCATTCCGGAACGTATTCCCTTGTCATTTACTCCGCTGTGCTTCGCACAAGGCATTCGCCGTGGGCGACCTATGCGCACTTCGGCGCGTATAATGTCTGTCGACATTATACCACATCTTACCCTAAATGTGCGAAGGTTTCCATATTTTTACAATTCCTTAAGAAATCTGCTTCACTATCAGAATTTTATCCCCAGGGGCAAGCCTTTCTTCCTTCAGTCCGTTGGTTTCCATAATGTCGCGGATGGTGGTGTGATTTTCCCGCGCAATCGCCCAAAGGCTGTCACCTGCTTTGGCAATATAGCCCACCAGTCCGGGGCTGTTCTGCAGTTTTTCCATGTCCAAAGGTTCCTCTGTCACCTCTTCGATATTCTCTATTTCCACCTCTTCAAATGCCATCAAATCCAGATGCACCACCGCTTTGATTTCAATATGCTCCTGGTCCAGCATTACGGCGGAAAGCTGCTCTAAACCGGAGGTCAGCTCTATCCGCACAGGGGCTTCGCCTCTCGGTACCTCCACAAGCTGGGAAAATGGATATATCTCTTTCATGGTTCCAATGGGCATATTATCATCCGTGGTAATATAAAGAAGCTCCACTGTAACAATGCCTTCCACCTGCACGCCCTCCGGCGCCAGCTCCTTTTTCTCCAGCAGAACCGTTCCCTCGCAGGCGCAGACCTGCAGCACCTTCTCCTGTCCCTCGGAAAGCTCCATCTGCTCGGCAATTCTGGTTTTTGCATTGTTTTTTATGAGAAGTTTTTCCACCCTGCGCTGCTTGCGCACCGGAATCACATTTTTTTTCAGGGAATACAGGTCTGACAACAGCTCCATGGTTTCCTCCGCCCACACGGCAATATCCATGTCAAGCGCCAGCTCCAATACCAGAATCCGCTCTTCGCCATCGTAATCCGGTTTTACCTCCAGTTCCATGGAAACGGGATTGGTGTTTATCCGGCAGATACAGTCCTCTTCCGCCGCCTCGCAGTCCACACCGCAGTCTAAGGGCACGGTAGTCTCATACCATTGCAGCCGCTCCCCCTCCTCTTCGTCGCTGTAGAGCACCGACACCAGAATTTCTCCCGTGACAGCCGCCCTTCCCTCCTTCATGCGTCCCTCCACATTTCGCAGCTCCATGCTTTTCCAGAGGATTTCCCGGACATTGGGCTTGCTGGAGGGCAGCACTATCTCGCTTTTCTGACGGCAGATATCCTTCTTGGACAATAGCAGACGCAATGCCTCTATCCGCTCCGTCCTCTGCTCATAGGCTTCTCCGTCCTCCACACCGCAGGTCAGCTCTTCATCTGTCTCCTCCACCGCTTCCGCCTTTAACACCACCACCGCACGGACGCTTAATTTTCTGGAATTAATAACCCCGATGGTGATATCCTCTATTTCTCCCTGGGCTTTCACCGTCTCGTATTCCGACAATCCATCCATATTCAGCTTTTCCTGAAAGGGAATTTCCCCCCGCAGGCAGCTGATTTTCCCATTTTCCTGGTCGCTGCGGTAAAGCACCTTAAATACCAGGCTGCCCTTTAACCAGACTGCCCCGTTTGCCGCCTTTACCTCGTCAAAGCGAAGCTCTCCCTTCTCTTTCAGTACTTTTACAATATCCGGGCGGTAATCCGGCACATTGTAATCATCATCTAAGGTAATCTGGCTCACCGCCGTTCCTTTTTCCTGATTTCTATGTAATTTTACCTTTTGAAGTTCCACAAAAAAAGTCCCCCATATTCCGAATGTTTGTAACCATTTTATTCGGACATGGGGGATTTTATGCCTGTATGTTCTTCTATTAACACAACTTCATACGAATATCTCTCGTAATAATATCGGAATAGCTGAATGATAATAACTGAGGCGGATTTTCTTCACGCTCATCCTTTACCAGAATGGTAAAAACGCTGGGATAAGCATTCTGGATAACACCCTCTTGAATATCAACCTTGTTGCGTCCTCTGTCAAGCTGAATTAATACCTTCCTGCCACATTGCTGGTGCACGGAAGCCCGAACTCTCTTGATGTCTGCCTGCTGCATTTGGTCTACCTCCTCATCCGGCTAGTCTCGTTATTATCACCGAATATTTCTTTTTCGCTTTAGTATATCACTGTGTTAAACTTTTGTCAAACAAAATTTACTACATCCTATTATTTTCCGGAAATTTACTGGAAGATAACATTTTCCTCCCGCAGCTCCGTTTTCACCACAATATAGGGATAACTGGGGCTCTGGCTTGCATTTTCCCCTTTTCTCGGACCGATAAGCTCCGTATCGAAAACCACGGCATTGGAGGTCAGATACAGCTCTTTTACGGAAATGCTGTAGCCTCCCGTCGCCTGTTCTCCATACCCATGCACTATGTACAATTCATTCTCCGATTCGTAAGTCATTTTAAAGTCCGCCGCCTTCTTCGCCTCAATCTGCGTTTTCAATTCCTCCGGCAGCTTCGCCTCCTCCACTATCGTATATTCCAAATCACTGATTTTCGTCCCGTTGGTTTCCTCAATGCTGCACCCGCAGAGAATACAGCCCAACACCACAGTCAGAATAAATGACAGCATTTTTTTATTCATACCTACCCCCAGTTTTGGCTTCTATCTTATTGTATGCAGCTGCCTGCACAAATATGCCTCTTTTCCCGGAAAAAATTTTAAATTTCCCCTTGCCTTTTGGCTTTTTCCGGTTGTTTTTCTGGTATTTTCCCTATATAATATGGAAGAAAGATGTACTTCTTTTAAATAAAATTTTCCATGAAAAACGCTCCCTGCTGACCATATCTATCAGCGGAGCCAGACATGGTAAGGGGCATTCCCCGGAAAGGATTTTATATGCTGCGAATTACTTTTGCCTTACTATTTGCGGTTCTGTTTCTAATTCTTGGTATTCCCGTACTTTTTATAGAGTGGATTGTGGGGAAATTCAATCCAAAGGCTGCCGACCTGTTCCAGCTTCGCTGCGTGCAGTGGGCTTTCCGAGTCATTTTATTTATCTGCGGCACGAAAGTCACTGTCATTGGGGAGGAAAATGTTCCCAAGGACCAGGCGGTTCTTTATATCGGAAATCACAGAAGCTACTTTGACATCATTATCACTTACGCAAGATGTCCGGGGCTTACCGGATATGTCTCGAAAAACGTCTTAGAAAAAGTACCGCTGCTCTCCACCTGGATGCGGCGGCTGCACTGTTTATTCATCAACCGTAAGGACGTAAAAGAAGCTCTGAAGACTATTTTAGCCGGAATTGACAACATTAAAAACGGCATTTCCATGTGTATTTTCCCGGAGGGCACCAGAAACACCACGGAAGAACCACTGCTCCCCTTTAAAGAGGGCAGCTTCAAAATGGCGGAAAAAACAGGCTGTCCCATTGTTCCCATGGCGATTTCCGGTTCCGCTGAAGTCTTAGAGAACCATATTCCGAGGATAAAAGCAGCCCATGTGGTGTTAGAATACGGGAAACCTATTTACCTGAATGAATTAGACAAAGAAACGAAAAAGAAACTTGGACATTACTGTCAGAACATCATTGCAGAAATGTTAGAAAAAAACGCCAGCTTGCTGTAAGCCGGCGTTTTTCTTATTTCTGTTTTTCTTTTGTAAGAGCTTTTACAATGTCCGGAAATCCCATAAAATGGGACGCCTTTACCAAAATGCTGTCTCCCTCCGATACGCAGGAAAGCAGCGCCTCCTCTAATGCCTCTTTCGTGTCAAAATAATGCACTGCCGTCTTGGGGCTGCACTCTCTTACTGCCTCCGCCAAAGCTGCCGAAAGCGTTCCGGTGCAGAACAGCTCATCAATACCTTTTCCCTTAAAATGCTCCCCCACGGAATAATGAAGCTCTCTTTCCTCTGCTCCTAACTCTCCCATGTCGCCCAGCACCGCAATTTTCCTGCCTTCTGCCTTTGACAGCACATCAATGGAGGCTTTCATGGAAACCGGGTTGGCGTTGTAGCAGTCGTCAATAATGGTCATGCCGTCTTTCTGAATCAGATTGCTCCTGCCGCCGATGGTCTGCACCGCCTCAATGCCCCGCTTCATCTCTTCCACGGTAAGCCCTAACTCCCTTGCCACCGCAACCGCTGCAAGGGCATTGTATACATTATGCTCCCCTGCAATGGGAATTTCCACTGAAAACCGGGTTTCCGGGTTATTGCCGCTGCGGATATGGATATCCGCTCTCGTCCCGGTCAGTCCAAGCGCCTCCACCTTTGTGGCATAAATCTGCTTCGGCGCTAAGATTTTCTCTCCCTCTTCCGTCTCCACCTGCCTGGGAGCATCCCCTAAGCCGTAAAATACCGCTGGTCTGCCGTTTACCATTTTTTTCTCACAGAGCTTGTCGTCGTCACCGTTTAAAACTGCAATTCCTTCCGGGGTCAGATGTTCAAAGCTCTCGGTTTTTGCCTTTAAAATGCCGTCCCTTGTAATGAGATTTTCCAAATGACAGAGCCCGATATTGGTAATGACACAGATATCAGGATTTGCCATCCGGGCGAGACGGTGCATTTCCCCAAATTCAGAAATTCCCATCTCAAGCACCGCCACCTCATGCTCCTGCCGGATTTTAAAGATAGTAAGGGGAAGCCCGATTTCGTTGTTGAAATTCCCCTCGGTCTTTAACACATGATATTTCTGCGCCAGAACGGAGGCAATCATTTCCTTCGTGCTGGTTTTTCCCACGCTTCCGGTAATCCCCACCACTTTGATATCCAAAGATTTCCGGTAATCCTCCGCCAGTTTTTTCATGGCGTCAAGGCTGCTCTCCACCAGAATATAAGGACCTGCCGGATTTTCCAGTTCATGCTCGGAAAATACCGCCAATGCGCCTTTTTCAAAAACATCGGGAATAAACCTGTGTCCGTCCACCTTTTCCCCCTTAATGGGAATAAACAGATACCCCGGCTCCACCAGACGGCTGTCAATCACCGCCCCTTTGATTTCCTTTGTCCTGTCCTCTTCATTTCCATAATAAGTACCGCCGCAAACCGCCGCGATATGCTCTAATGTCATATTTTTCATCTATTTCGCTACGCTCCTGCTCTGCCTATACTGTACCTGCGTCTCTCAGAAATTGCCGCATACTTTATTTGCCATACTCATATTATGCCCTGCTGTACCTGCTGTTCATGACCGCAATTTCTTCACCCACACACTGTTTTCCCAGCTCATGCCTGCCCGGAATATTTCTGCAGGGAAATCTCAATGATTTTCTCACACAGCTGGTTGAAATTCATGCCTACCGCATTTGCCTCCTGCGGCAGTAAGCTGGTTGGGGTCATGCCGGGCAGCGTATTTGCCTCCAGACAGAAAAGTTCATTCTTCTTATTCAAAAGAAAATCCATGCGGGAATAGGTATTCAGCCCCAGCACCTCTGCCACTGCCACCGCATATTCCTGCATTTTCTTTGAAGTTTCTTCCGGTAAATCCGCCGGACAGGTTTCTACTGCACTGCCCGCCTTGTATTTATTTTTATAATCATAAAATCCCACCACCGGGGCAATCTCAATCACCGGAAGGGCTTTCAATTCCATGACGCCGACAGAAAACTCCCTGCCCTCCACATATTCCTCAATAATCAGTTCATTCTCCAGGCGGAACGCCTCGTCTAATGCCGTCTTAAATTCTTCCTCCGTATGCACAATGGAAACTCCGATACTAGAACCTCCGCAGCAGGGTTTTACCACGCAGGGCAGGCTGACGCCAAGGACTGACACATCCTCTGTCCTGTTTTCCTTCTTCATCGCCACTCCCTTCGGGCACGGGATATTGTGATGTAAAAACAGCTTCTTCGCCATTCCCTTATCCATGGCAAGGGCGCTGCCTAAATATCCTGTTCCCGTGTATTTGATTCCAAAAAGGTCAAAGGCAGCCTGTATCTTTCCGTTCTCCCCGTTTTCCCCGTGGAGCGCCATAAATACAATATCCGCCATCTGGCACAATTCAATCACATTCGGTCCAAAGAAATTATCCGACTGGTCCTTTCTCGACGCCTTCACCTTCGCCAAATCCGGCGCCACCTCCGGGATTCCCTCCACCTTCACGCTGACCTCTTCGCTGCGGTCAAAAATCCCTGTCAAATCTTCCCTCTTATCACTGTATCCCATAAATACATCCAGTAAAATCACCTGATGTCCGTTCTCTCTCAATGCCTTTGCCACCATGTCTCCTGTTTTAAAGGAAACATCACGCTCTGTACTCAGTCCGCCTGCCAAAACCACTATCTTCATGTCAAACTCTCCTTAAATTTATTCACATTTCTGCTTTATAGTATACCTTTTTGGCTGCGGTGGCAAGTGATTGTGGGGTTTTTTTGAGGTGGGAACGGCTTCGGATGCCAAAAGCGGGCGGATATGGTGGGTGATGAGGCAGACTGCACCAGGCGGGGGCGGGATTTGTTCCGATGTCCAGAGATAAGAGGTTCTAAGAAATTTGGATACAGGTTACGGGAGCGGGACGTGAACGGTACAGAGGCGCCGTCCCTGGCGCCGCTGTACCTCGCCCAGCCATCCGTGGCTGGGCGTCACTGGGTATCGAACAAATTTCTAAGAACCTCTAATCTCTTCCCATAGTCACAAATCCCGCCCCCGCCTGGTGCAGTCTGCCAATATCAGTTATCGGTCCGCCCCTTTTTGGCACCCGAAGCCTTTCCTTATACAGCATTATAACGTCGTATATAATATTATAAAAACGCCGCAGAGCGGCGTTTTTACTCCTGCCCCTCCTGCTCCCTGCGGGGCAGGGTGGCTGCAAGGTTAAGGAGCCATATAAAAATCTGGCGGGCTACCAAATCCTGCTCTTTTATCATGCTTCCGTACTGGTATATCCATTCTTCGACTTCTCTGCGGTCCCTATACTGCAGCACCCCCTGCAAAATCCGCCACAGAAGCTCCACCCGTTCTTCTTCATACCACCCCATCGCACACACGCTGCGCCACAGCATGGGGTCCCTCCACACCAGATTTACCAGCATATCCAGCCTTTCCTCCACAGGTTTCCTCTTTTTCTCCATTCTCATACCCATACCTCTCTCCAATACATTATTACCATTGTCATGGCTATATTCTCATCATACCCTCCCCTCCGACGCCTGTAAATCTGCAAAACGCTCTATCACCCCCGCATTATTCTTCTCATATAAGACTTTCTCCCCTCACCCAAAGGCTTCTGACACCCACACCATATCCCCACCCCCACTTGGCATGCGGCTGCCCATTCATTCCGCGCAGCGGCAGCACCCAGGGCTTCGGGGGGCAAAAAGGGCTTGCGGGCAGGGGGACGGGAGACGGGAGGCGGCGGTGCGTGGTGCGGTGGGTGACTTTGGGAAGAGTTTAGAAGTTCTTGGCGCTCTGCTCTATAACCAGCAATTCCCACCCATGGACGGGTGGGAAAGACGCAATCGAGCCATGGAGGGCGAGTTTGCGGCGTTTGCGTCCCTCCCAGACAACCTCCCGGCAGAGCGCCTAGAACTTCTTAACTCTGTACAACGGAACCCACCGCACCATGCACCGCCGCCCACCGTCCCACGTCCCCCTGCCCGCAAGCCACTTTTTGCCCCCCGAAGCCCGCCCCCCACCGCCACAAAAAAAGAACAGCCACACCCAAGTGCAGCTGCCCTTCGCAACCTCTAATATTCCGGCTCAATCAGCCCATAAGTATTCCCTTTTCTCTTGTAAACCACATTGACATCCTCTGTCTCCGCATTGATAAACACGAAGAAATCATGTCCCAGCAGCTCCATCTGTACACAGGCATCCTCCGGATACATCGGTTTCATATCAAACTTCTTACTGCGGATAATCTTAATCTCTTCATCCTCTTCTGATGATGCCTCTAAAAATTCCTGCTTAAACACAGACGCCACATTCTGCTGTTTCGTCACCAGCTTAGTCCTGTATTTTTTCAGCTGGCGCTCGATAACCTCTTCCACCAGGTCAATGGAAACATACATATCGTTGCTCACCTGCTCGGAGCGGATATAATTTCCTTTCATCGGAATGGTAACTTCTACCTTCTGGCGTTCCTTCTCTACACTGAGGGTCACATAAACGTCTGTATCGGGAGTGAAGTATTTCTCAAGCTTATTTAACTTGTCCTCCACCGCCGCTTTCAAGCCCTCCGTCAATTCAATGTTCCTTCCTGTAATCTTAATTCTCATGATGCCCAACCCCTTTGCCGTTTATTTGATACAAGATTTATATCATGTTTTTATTATACCATATTTGAAAATTATATCAAGAAAATAAGTTTCCTTTTACACTTTTTTCAGAATATTCGCCCGTTTTTCTCCAAGCATTTTCAAAGAACAGCCTATTTTACAATAAGCCGCTAAAACTTAACCCAGGGTCAGATTGAGGTAGCCCTGTCCTCCAAATGTCAGTCCCTCCGGCAGCCAGAGCATTCCCGGAGCTTCTTTTACCTCGTACCGCTCTGCCCCGGTTTCCTCTAACAGCCTCGGCAGCAGAACGGAAAGCTGCCTGCCGGATAAGGTCGTTTCCTCCACCACAAGGCAGTCTCCCGCCAGGCGGTACATCAAAATAAATTTTTCCTTTAAATTTTTCTCAGAGGAAACCAACAGCGTCTTTCCCCCGCAGTAGGCATTTTCCTCCATGGCGTAGGCAACCGCCGCCTCATCCCAGCAGACAAGCCCCTCCTGCATAAAATGCTCCTGGCGGATTTTCACATACTCCGCCGGGGTAATCTGTTCCGACAGATCATAGCTGTCCGCTTCCTCCCCGCCGGAGAACTCCATCGCCTGAATATCCTCTGTCTTTGCCGCATTTTTCTCAAAGGCACGCCGGAACCCCAGCTTTTCATAATAGGAAATAAGTCCTTCCTCCGCCGGAGATAAAATCAACGGCTCGCCGTAATGCTCCCTGGCAAATTCCAGAAGCTTTGCCCCGTAACCATTTCCCCGATACTCAGGCAGAGTTGCCACCGCATAGACATAGCGGGAGGGAATATTTTCTTCTCCCCTGCGGCAGGAAACCGGAAGAAAACTCGCCATGGAAACTGCCTTACCCTCCTGATAATAGAGCAGCATGGTTTCCTCTGTCATGCGGTTTTTGATATAAAAGTCAATATATTCTTCCTCGTCCCCAAAGCAGCTCTGCCAGATTTCCTGTATCTCCCCGCGGTTTTTCTCCGGGTCTGCAAACACAATATTGCTTTCTGCGGCAGCATACTTTTTCAGCAGAATTTCAGGATAATAGGAAAGCTTTGCCCTGCGCAGCCCGGCGTCCCCGGTATCTTCCTCGCGGTTGATATAGGCAAAATCCTGGCAGGCGTGGGACACAAACTGCTGGTTAATCATGGGGTATGCCCCCTGCATTTCGGGATAGGCTTTCTCAAAATGCACCACGAAGGTGTCGGAATTTAGCGGCTCTCCCATGGTGAACGCCACAATCTCACCGGATTTCCGCAGCACGCCGCCGATAAGCCCCAATTCCTCCCGGTGGTCAAAGGCTTCATGGAGCACTGCTATTTCCTGTTCCATTTCCTCATTCCATTTTTCGGAGCGCATCCGTATCCAGGTGTAGGTCATGGTGCGGCATTCTTCCATATTTTCCGCCGTCATAGGCTCGTAGGACCAATCATCCCCGTCCTTAAACCGGGCAATGTGGTTTCTTTTGCCATGCAGCTTTTTCCCCGCCAGCGTGGTGAGTTTTTCCCTGGAATAAATATAATCGTAATCGTCCCTGTCACCCCAGATGAAAAACCTGCCGGGATACCACTCTGATAATTCTTTCCTGTCCCGCTCGCATAGAGGGCTCATCACAAGCTTCTGATTTTCCTTATGACAAAGAAAAAGCAGCTTTTCAATCACTGCTTTTTTATCGCCCGCCCCGATGGGGTAGGAATATTTGTACTTTCCGTCCTCAAAAAAACGGATAACGCCGCAGCCGTCCATACGGGCGACCTCCACCTGATACACGTTCCGCCAGATAAAATTATTGGCGAAGGTGTATTCGCAGGCGTTTCGGTCATCCTGTGCAAACAGGGCGTCCATCCACGCCTTGTCTGCCAATGTAATCTGATGAAATTCCAATTCCTTCATTTCCATATTCTATAAATCCTTAAAAATGCAATCACCGGTTTCCTTCCCTTAGTTTCCTCCGGTTTTCCGTTTTTATTCTCTTTTAGCCCTGCATTAAGAATTTGAGGATTCTTTCTGTGTCCTCCGCCTCATATGCCACTAACTCTAACTCCGGAATTTCCGCGTCCATCTTTAAAATGGTAGCAAGGGAAACATACTGGCACAATTTGGACTTCAGGTTTAAACGGTCTCCCTCTCCGGTAATCAGTTCTACCTTTCCATCACAGGAATCAATGACGTTAAAAAATCCGTCAATATCTTTAATGTTTCTGATTTTCATAAACAGTTACTCCTTTCCTCATATAGGTATATCATAATATGAATACCAAAGAATTGCAAATCACTTTTATCTTATGATAATTTTTTTATTTCATGCCTTGCCGCTCTTTTTCATGGCAGCTTTTATCATATTCTCCGCCGCCGCAGCCTCGTCCTTCGTCAGCTGCGGCGTGCCTTTCAGCACATAATCTATCCCAAGATTTTCGTACTTGACTTCCCCAAGGGCATGGTAGGGAAGCACCTCTAATTTTTCCAGATTAGAAAGCGTCCCTATAAAATTTCCCAGCTCCGTCAGCTCCGCTTCATCAAAGGTAATCCCCGGCACTACCACATGGCGGACCCACACCGGAATTTGTTTTTGCTCCAGATATTTTGCAAAAGCAAGGACATTCCGGTTTGAATGCCCCGTCAGTTTCCTGTGCTCTGCGTCCCGGATATGCTTGATATCCAGCATTACAAGGTCCGTCACCGCCAACAGCCTGTCAACAGCTTCCAGCCGGAGGTTCGGGGAAGTATCAGCCGCCTCCCCTGGTCCATTGTTCCCGGCTCTTCCGCTCTCCGTCTCCCGGCATTTCATTTCCGCCAGTTCCCCCGGAAACAGGATTCCGGAGGTGTCAAGGCAGGTATGAATCCCCCGCTCCTTTGCCATGGAAAATAATTCCGTCAAAAACTCCATCTGCAGCATAGGCTCACCCCCGGTAGCAGTGATTCCCCCCGTCTTATAAAAAGCCGCATTGCGGAGAAAACGCTCCATAATTTCCTCCGCCGTCATCTCCGTCCCGTCCTCTGTCAGCCAGGTGTCCGGGTTGTGGCAGTACTGACACCGCATAGGGCACCCCTGAAAAAACACCACAAACCGCACCCCCGGTCCATCCACCGTCCCAAACGTCTCGATTGAATGAATCTTTCCCATTCCTCTCTCCTTCACGCTACATTCTTTCGTGGAACGTTCTGGCGATTACCTCATCCTGCTGCTCTTTGGTCAGCTTGATAAAGTTTACGGCGTAGCCGGAAACGCGGATGGTAAGCTGTGGATACAGCTCCGGGTGTTTCTGGGCGTCTAACAGCGTTTCCCTGTTCAGGACGTTGACATTCAGGTGATGTCCGCCCTTCTCCACATAACCGTCTAACATGGCAACCAGATTGTTTTTCTCCGCCGCCTCGTCTTTTCCCAGGGCGTCCGGCACAATGGTAAAGGTGTTGGAGATACCGTCCTGCGCGTCCATAAACGGCAGTTTTGCCACGGAAGCTAAAGACGCCACCGCGCCATGGGTATCGCGTCCGTGCATGGGGTTTGCTCCCGGCGCAAATGCCTCGCCCCTCTTTCTTCCGTCCGGGGTAGCTCCGGTGTTCTTGCCATAAGAGACATTGGATGTAATGGTAAGAATGGAAGTCGTCTGAATACCGCCCCGGTAGGTATGGTTTCCTTTCACATAATTGATAAAGGTATGAAGCACCTCCTTGGCAATCTCGTCCACCCGGTCATCATCATTTCCGTATTTCGGGAAATCTCCCTCCACCTCAAAATCTACGGCAATGCCGTTCTCGTCACGGATTGGCTTTACCTTCGCATATTTAATGGCAGATAAGGAATCCGCCACCACAGACATTCCTGCGATTCCCGTTGCAAACCAGCGTCTCACCTGTTTGTCATGGAGCGCCATCTGAATTTTCTCATAGCAGTATTTGTCATGCATATAATGAATGATGTTTAAGGCGTTGACGTAAACTCCCGCTAACCACTTCATCATATCCTTGTATTTGTCCCAAACCTCATCATAATCTAAGTATTCGGAGGTAATCGGCCGGTATTTCGGTCCTACCTGCCTGCCGCTCATCTCGTCCACACCGCCGTTGATGGCATAGAGCAGACATTTCGCCAGGTTTGCCCTTGCCCCGAAGAACTGCATTTCCTTACCGATTCTCATGGAAGATACACAGCAGGCAATGCCGTAATCGTCCCCGTGCACCACCCGCATGATATCGTCGTTCTCATACTGGATAGCAGAATGCTTGATAGACGTTTCTGCACAGAACTGCTTGAAGTTCTCCGGCAGTTTTACCGACCAGAGCACCGTCATGTTGGGCTCCGGCGCAGCGCCGATATTGTTTAAGGTATTTAAGTAACGGTAGGACATTTTTGTCACCATATGTCTGCCGTCCACACCGATGCCTGCAATGGACTCTGTTACCCAGGTGGGGTCCCCGGCAAAGATGGTGTTGTATTCCGGCGTACGGGCAAATTTAATGCAGCGCAGCTTCATCACAAACTGGTCGATGATTTCCTGAATCTCCTTCTCTGTGAAGGTTCCCTCTTTCAAATCACGCTCCGCATAAATGTCTAAGAATGTGGAGGTACGACCAAGGCTCATTGCCGCTCCGTTCTGCTCTTTGACTGCTGCAAGATAAGCAAAATAAACCGCCTGGGTTGCCTCAAGCACATTTGCAGCAGGCTTTGAAATGTCGCAGCCATAGATTTTTGCCAGCTCCTTCAGCATTTTTAAAGCGCGAATCTGCTCGGACAACTCCTCCCTCTCCCGGATAACGTCCGAATACATGATAGTACGGGTGCTGTTCAACTGCTGCTCCTTGTCCTCAATCAGACGGTCCACGCCGTAAAGGGCAGGTCTGCGGTAATCGCCGATGATACGCCCTCTGCCGTATGCGTCCGGCAGTCCTGTAATGATATGTGCGGAACGGCAGGCTCTCATTTCCGGAGTATATGCGTCAAATACTCCGGCATTGTGGGTTTTTCTGTGGGTGGTAAAGTATTCCACCACCTCCGGGTCCACCTGGTAGCCGTTGTCCTCACAGGCCTTCACCGCCATACGGATACCGCCGTAGGGCTGCAAGGAGCGTTTGAAAGGCTTATCGGTCTGAAAGCCCACAATCTTCTCCTTCTCTTTATCTAAATAGCCGGGTCCATGGGAAGTAATGGTGGAAATGATTTTCGTGTCCATATCCAAAACGCCTCCGGCTTCCCTCTCTTTCTTAGAAAGCTCTAACACCTCATTCCAGAGGTCTGTGGTATCCTGGGTTGGTCCCTCTAAAAATGAGCTGTCCCCGTCATAGGGGGTATAATTTTTCTGAATGAAATCCCTGACATTGATTTCCTTCTCCCAAACACCGCCGTTAAAGTTTCTCCATTCGTTCTGCATAGCGCATCCTCCTTTTAAACATTGCTTTTTCTCATTGTTTTTCCCGGAGACATGTCTGGCTTCCAAAAAACAGAAAAACCGACAGTCCGGGTTTCTCGCCCAGACGGTCGGCATTGTATCGTTATACTTCATGTGGTTTTTCCACTTATTCCGTCAGTCATATAACACCATGATAATATAATAAATTTCCCAGACAGGCAATAGTCAATTTTTACCAAAAATTCTGTTCCTTATAGACGTTTTCACATTCTGCGTCTATAATAAATATTAATAACAGGGAGGTTTTTATGAAAATAGGAATTTTGTCTGATACCCACGGCGTTGTCCGGGATAATCTGCGCCGCTATTTCGACGACTGCGATTATCTGATTCATGCCGGAGACGTCCACAACCGTTCTTCTTATGAAACATTAAAAAATTTCGGCATTCCCATTTATTTTGTGCGGGGAAATAACGATTTTGGAGACTGGGCAAGATTTCTGCCTGAAACCCTCCAGGTGCCTATTGGCGGAAAGATTTTCTATATCGTTCATCAGCTGTCCCATTTACCGAGAAATATATCCGAAGCGGATTTTGTCATTTTCGGCCACACCCACCATTACACTCTCTATGAGCAGGGCGGACAAGTTTTCTTAAACCCCGGCAGCGCCTCACAGGGGCGGGGGGAATCGGATGGCTTCGCCATCTTGGAATTTATGGGAAGCAGTTACCATGTGGAGCATATCCTTTTAAACTGACAAAAAGCACTGTACGCCAGTGCTTTTTTCGTCATTATGTCTTATTGTCCTGTAAATGAAGCTGCTGTTCTAGGTATTCATTTCAATTCCTGCTCATAAAAGAGATTTGATACAATGCTCTTATACTCCGCAACCGTTTGAACCTTTTTGATTTTCTTTAAATACTTGTCAGGATTGGTAAAACTGCTTCCCAGATAAAACCAGAGTTCTTTCATTTTAAACAGCGTATTCCTGTCTCCGGACATGACTGCCAGATAACCTTCTAAAACGTCGTCATGGAACCCTTTCAGCTTTTCCTTCGTCATTTTTGCCCCCGCTTTGATTTCTCCCACAAGCCCCGGATTCATCAAAATGCCCCTGCCTAACATGATGCCTTCCACCTTTTTTATGCACCCGGCAGAATTTTCTACACCATCTTCAGACAGCTTTAACCGTTCTAAAATCAACTCTCTCTTTTCATCGGAAGAATTTTCCATCCCATCCCAAGGTCCCTTTAACCACTGTACAAACTGCTCATAGCTTTCCTTCGAATGAATATCCCCGTTATAGCAAAGTATGTGTCTGCTGCACTTTACCGCCTCCCAAAAGGCTTCCCTGTGGGGCGTGCCTTTATAAAACTCTTTCTGCAGCCTGGGGTGGATGATAAGCTCTTCTAAGGGATATTTCTCATAGATGGAAAGCAGGCGGCTCCATTCCTCCGCATCTTCCACGCCGATTCGTGTTTTAATGGAAATTCGGATAGGGCACTTTACAAATATTTCCTCCAAAAAGCAATCCAGTTCCTCCGGCAGAGCCAAAAAACCGGCACCCCGGTTTTTTGCCGCCACGGTGCCGGAAGGACAGCCTAAGTTCAGGTTGACAGTACCGTAACCAAGCTGCTCTAACTGCTTTGCAATCTCACAGAAATCCTCCGAACGGTTGGTCAGAACCTGGGGAACTACGTGCATTCCCCGGTTATGCTCCGGTGCGGTATCATTGATTTCCTTGTAATTCATCTTCTTGTTGGTGATAAAGGGTGTGAAATATTTGTCCACATCCCCGAAATTCTTCTGATAGGCATTCCGAAACACATAACCGGTAAGCCCCTCCATGGGCGCCATATAAAACTGCACGTCTGCTGCCTCACTTTCCTTTTGTCTTTACTGTGTCACCTGTATCGGTTCCCACTGGGCGTATAAGGTTACCACTGCGCCATTTACTGCAGACAGATTTTCCACCTGCACCGCATCGCCGTAAAAGCTTCCGGTGCCGTCCGCTGCAGTGTTCCAACCGATAAAACGATAGCCATCTCTCACAAAACCGTTTGCCGGAAGGGTATAGCCGCTGTCATACTGACAGTTCAATGCAGTCATAGCTCCGCCTGTGGCGCCGTTTCCGTCAAACTGAAGGGTATACTGGTTCGCCTGCCATTTTGCATAGAGCTTGTAATTCTTTCTGGCGCCCTTCTTAATCTTGGTAATCTTATTCTGGAAATCTGCCTCCGTATACCAGCCCTTAAAGGTATAACCCTCCCGTACCGGTGCGTTTAATTTAAAAGTCTCGGTATCGGCATAGTAGGCAGCGGGATTTTCATCTAACATTACACCGCCGTTTAACACATAGGTGATGCGGTAGGATTTCTTCTCCCACTGGGCATATAGGGTAATGGTTTTATTCTTTTTGGAGGTAAGGTTTTTCACCTCCGCCTTGTTGGCATAGGATTTTCCGCTGCCGTCTGCTTTGGTGTTCCATCCGGCAAACACATAATCGGTGCGTTTGAACTTATTGGCTGCTAACGTATATGTCTTTCCGTATTTCCAGGTAGAAACACTGTTCATGGAGCCGCTGGTAGCGCCGTTGCCCTTGTACTTAATCTTGTATTTGTTGACGCTCCACTTCGCATAGAGGGTAATATTTCCGGTACTGCCCTTTTCTATCTGGGTGACCCTGGTTTTGAATTTTTTATCCTTGTACCAGCCCTCAAAGGTATATCCGGTTCTTACCGGGGAGGTCAGCTTAAAGGTTTTCGTGCTGACGTCATAGTAATCCCTGTAATCGTCATCAAACCGTCCGCCTTTTAAACGGTAGTCGATTTCGTAAACCTCTTTTTTCCACTGGGCGTAAAGAGTAATCACTGTCCCGTCCTTTTCAGCGAGGTTCTCAATCTCGGCTTTATTTTCATAAGCAGTGCCTTTGCCGTTCGCCTTGGTGTTCCATCCGGTAAATTGATACCCGGTTCTCTTGAATTTATTGGCTTTCAGGGTATAATTGCCATCGTATTCACAGCTCATATCCGCCATGGAGCCGCTGGTGGATTGATTCCCCTTAAAGGTAATCTTATAGGTATTTGCCTTCCACTTAGCATAAAGGGAAATATCCCCCTTCGAACCGGAGGGTATGCTGGTTACTTTCGTTTTCATGGTGCTTTCTTTATACCAGCCCTCAAAGCTGTAGCCTGTCCTGGTGGGATTTTTTAACTTAATGGCGGCAGAGTCCGTGGAGTAGCTGTCCGGATTGGCGCTGTTGTTGGTTCCGCCGTAAAGGTAATAGGTAATCTGGTATTCCCCCTCCACATCATCACCATTGTCATCGTCATTGCTGTCACCGTTGTATTTCGGCCAGTAGGTGTCTCTCGCTAACTTTGCACGCCATTCATAATAAACGCTGGCACAGCGCTCAAAGTAACGCGCCCAGTTATAGCCTGCGGTATAAGCGCCATCTGCGGTATTTTCCACATTTTTCACCCTGGAAAATGCGCTTGCCTCGCTGTGCTCTAACTCATACTTGAGATAGTTTAACTGTCCCTCTAAGGTCTTGTAATCATAGCCGTACTGACTGCAGTAATTTTTTAAGGCATCAAAACGGACGCCATTCCACTGGCAGATACCATAGCTGATTTTATCGTTGGTATCTACCACGCTGGCAGTGGGATTGAACGACGACTCACTCTGGATATTTGCCAGCACGCCGCATGCCGCCGCCGTATTCAGCCCCAAGTCATTTTTCAGAAACTTGTAAATGGTTTTTTCGTTTTCCGAAGTGGACGCCATTTTCAAATCCCCGGCTCCCGTCCTGCTTAAAAAGACGCCGATATAGGGAAGCTGTTTCGCCGCCTGCTTACTTATGGTGTACTGGCTTTCGTCCCACACCGGGTCAAACTCATAGGAATAATAATTGGTGTTTTCGTAATCTCCCACACATTTCCATTCCACCGGAATGCTCACCGGAGTGTCGGAGCCGTCTAAATATACCTCTAAAGAGGAGGGCATCCGTGCCGTTAAAAGCGCCTCCGACACCTTTCCTCCTACCCGGATGTTTTTTTCACTGTCCGAAAGCCCTGCGAAGCCTGTAATTTCTCCCCGTACTTCCTGTATGCTGTCCGCAGCCTGCAGCTCCGCGGCAGAGACTGTCGTCCCTGCCGGAATACCGCTTACCAATACAACCGCTGCCAACATGCCTGCTAAAAAACGGGCATATTTTTTCTTTCTTGTTTTTTTCATTACGTTTTCCTCAAATTTCTAATAGGTCTTATAACGATTACTGATACTTACCTTTCCGCTGACGCCGTTCACCGTCGCCTCTTCGGAATATCTCCACATAACAACATTTCCGGTACCCATGTAACCATGACCAAGATTTTCTGCACGGCAGTTATAAATCCAGAGGTCCATACCTGCAAGCAGGCTGGTGTCTAAATATTTTGCCGGGTACTCTGTCAACAGCTTCATGCTGATGCCAAGGATAAACTTGTAGCCCTTCCCAGCGCCTGTAATTTCGCTCTGGAATGCTTTTACAAATTCCACACGCTCTGTCTTAGTCACATTGTTATAAAGCAGAGACATATCCTCCAGGTCATATACCACCGGATAATCTAACGCCTCACCATTTAAAATGCTGATAACCTTCTTCGCCTCATTGACAGCCGCCGTCTTGGTCTGCGCCTTGGAAACGCAGTATACGCCTACCTTTAAGCCCGCCGCCTTCGCATTTTTCAGATTTGTCTTAAAGTTCTTATCCTCTGTGGTTCCGCTGCTGATACGGAGCATTACATACTCATAACCTGCGGAACGCAGAGAGTTAAAGTTTACGGTTCCATTATCAGCTGAAATCTCAATTCCCTTATTTTCCGTTCCAAGGGTATCCTTCACCGTTACGGTGACCTTTTTCGTCATGTTGTTCGCCGTTGCGTTAATGGTGGTCGTTCCCGCTTTCAGGGCATATACCACGCCGTCTGACGTTACCACTGCAATCTGCGGGTTATCGGAGGACCATGCCACATAAGCGGTGGGTTTTGGCGTTGCCGTAAGTTTCATATTGGTTCCGGTTTTCATGGTAACGCTGGTGGTGCTGAGTTCTAAGGAAGCCGCTGTCACCGCCACCGGGTCGGTAAAGTCACTCATTATGCTGTCGCGAATTGCCTGTACTTTGTAATAGTAGGTTTTTCCAACCGTGACACTGCTGTCAATGAATGAGTTGGTATTGCAGATTTCACTGGCAATCTTGTAAGTTCCGTCAGCGCTGCTGCTTCTTACGATGGTGTAGGTATTGGCTCCCGGCACCGCCTTCCAGGTCAGCTTAATCTGGTTGTCGTCAATGGCTGCCCCTGCCAAATCTGTTGGTTTTCCTAATACCGGCACTGCATATTTTACATCTGAATAAGCGCCGTATATTTTTTTACCGTCTTTCTTCACATAGGCGCGTACCTTGTAATAGTAGGTTTTGCCTGTGGTAAGCTTACTGTCATCATAGGTGAGGGTGGAACCTGAAGTGATATTTTTCACTGTTTTATAGGCACCCTCTGCTGCGTCCGCACGCTTCACCTGATAACCGCTGGCTCCCTTTATCTGCTTCCAGGAAATCCGCACCGTCTGGTAATCCGCCGATACCGCTTCGATTGCCGGTGCAGACGGCACTACCTGCTTGGAAACAATGTCCGAGAAAGCGCTGTAAATCGTCTTTCCGCCGGATTTATAATAGGCGCGGATTTTGTAATAATAGGTATTTCCTGTGGTAAGCCCCTCATCGGTATAGCTGGTGGTGCTTCCGCTCTTAATGGTCTTTATCTTTTTATAGGTTCCGTTCTCCGTACCGCAGCGGTAAATTGCATAACCGTCCACGTATTTGCCGGAGGAAATTTTTACCTTCTCCCAGGTGAGCTTTAAGCTCTCAGAGCCGGATTCGCTGATGGTAAGGCTTGGAGCCCCCGGAGCCGAGGTAACGGTCATAACTTCGGAGTATGCGGATTTCATCAGAGTTCCGTCCGCTAAGGTTCTGGTACACATGATTTTATAGTAATATTTCTTGCCAAAAGCGACATTTCCGTCCTCAAAGGAATATTCTCCCACGCCGTTCTGCCGCACAACGGAGCCGATGCTGCTGTAGCCGCTCTTTTTTGAAGTGGAGCGGTAAATCACATAGGTGTCCTCTCCTGCGTCCGCCGTTGCTTTCCAGGTTAATTTAATACTGCCGTTGGCAGCGGACTGTGCCTTATCAATGGTGACGGATAACAATTTCGGTGTGGTGGTGAGAAGATTTGAGTCTAATCCCAGCACATTTTTCCCTGATTTCTTTACATAGGGAACTACCTTAAAGGTATAATTGACGCCCGGCGTCAGATTTTTTACGGTGTAAGAGGTTGCTTTGCTCTTACAGGTCTTTACCTTTTTGCTCTGTCCATTCTCCACCCGGTAAACAATGTAACCGCTGTTCTGGGAAGGCAGCGTCACCTTCTCCCAGGTCAGCTTCACCGCTGTTGCCCCTGCAGCTTCGCTCTTTACTGTAGTAGCTGTGGGAACTGCCTTAGCGGACACCGCCTCGGAACGCACGCCGTTTAATTTTTTTCCGCTGGATGTGGTATAAGCACATACTTTGTAATAATAGGTTTTTCCCACTGCCAGCTTCTTATTGACATAGCTGCGTTTTTCGCTGGCTTTTACGGTGGCAACTGTCTTGTAGCTGCCGTTTAGACTGTTGGCGCGTAATATTTTATAGCCCTCTGCCCCCTTCACCTTGCTCCATTTAATGGTCACACTGTTATAAGAAGTATTTGTGACCGTGACCTCGGAAGGCGCCGGGATGGTGGGGGTTACGGTTACCTGGTTGGAATTTTCCGCCAGCACTTTTCCGCCATTCGCACTGCTATATGCCCGCACTACATAAGCATACTTGGTTCCTGTTTTCACGCTCTTATCTGTATAACTGGTCTTAGAGCCGCCCTCAACCGTTTTAATCTGTTTAAATTCTTCCTGTCCGCTGACTTTCCGGTAAATAGCATAGCCGCTGGCTCCGTTTACCTTTTCCCAGGTCAGTTTTACGGATTTTGGTCCTTTTACTTCCGCCTTCAATGTGGTGGCGGAAAGCTCCGGCTGTGCGGTGCAGGCGTCGGAGTATTCCCCGTAAACCCGACTGCCGTTCACGGTCCGGTATGCACTTATCTTGTAACTGTATGTATTCCCCGCCGCTACGGAGTTATCGGTATAGCTTAATACGCCTGCCTCCACGCTGCCTAACTCCACGTAACTGCCGGCAGCACCTGCGGTGCGGTAAACGACATAACCTTCTGCACCCTCTAAGGCATTCCAGCTCACAAGAACGCTGTTGTAAGCATTTGCCACAGCCTCCGCCGCCGTTACTTTTCCTAATGCCGGAGCTGCTGTAATCTGGGCAAAATTCTCTGATTCTGCATATTTTTCCGTACCTGTCTCATCCTGGTAGCGGATAAATGCCTTTACGCGGTAGGTGTATTTCGTCCCGGTGACAACGGAGCTGCTGTCCTTATAAGTGGTGGCGTTTCCGCCCTCTACATGGGCAAGCTCTGCGAACTCTGTCTCATTTTCCGCTTTACGGTATACGGTATAGCCCGCCGCGTCCGTCACTGCTCCCCAGGACAGCTCCACAGAATTGTAGGTTGTCCCCACAAGGGTGGCGCTTCCGGGCGCTGACGGTGCAACTGCGATGAAATACTCTGCATAAATGTCTGTATTCTTCACCTGAAGCTTTAATGCAGTTACGCCGGCTTTTTCACCTTTGACTTTGCCGTTGGCGGCGTCTAAGCTGACAATGCCAAGCCCGTCTGTGCTCCACTCCGCCTGCGCCTCGCTGCCTGCGGCAGACGGGTCTGCATACTGAATGGTGTATTCCGGCAGGGCGATTTCCTCACCAATGGAAATCTCTGTGTATTTTGACTGCACGTTCAGGGTAATGCCGTTTGGAACTTTCTCACCCTCTGTCTCGGTTTCCTCGGTGGCGTCTTCCGATTTTTCTGTCTCGGTGGTTTCTGTTTCTGCCTCTGTGGAAGTCTCTGTGGTTTCTGTTTCTGCTTCTGTGGAAGTCTCGGTGGTTTCTGCTTCTGCCTCGCTGGAAGCTTCTGCATTTCCTGCCGCACTGTCCTCCGTTCCTATATCAGAGAAATCTTCTTCACCAGCAGATGTTTCTGTTCCGGTACTGTCTTGTTTTTCTACACCGCCAGAATTTTCTGTCCCGGCAGAGGCTCCCTCTGTTCCTGTGTTTCCCTCTGACGTAGCTTCTGTGCTCTCTGTGTTTTTTTCCATGGTATCTGCACTCTCTGCCGCCTCTGTCTCTGACACAATTTCTGTGGCAGACACTGCTGCGTAGCTGACGCTGTCGGAACATAAAATCAGCGTTCCCGCCAGCGTCAGACAAATGCCGCGCTTGAGCCATTCCAGTTTTTTTCTCATCATAACACTTTCCCTCCCATTTTATGATGGTCAATTATACTATAATAAATCTCCGAATATGCCATGCTATCCGATAGTACAATCCTAACGTCATTGTAACACAAAAAAAAATTTGTTCATAGAATATCTGTTA
>Ga0129308_1000384_pt1 | contig 69336 bp, 66 predicted proteins | sample L827metagenome_FD_94440 | JGI IMG/M metagenome (GOLD analysis project Ga0129308, IMG submission 94440) | Ring-tailed lemur group fecal microbial communities from Wisconsin, USA - L827 metagenome | ecosystem: Host-associated > Mammals > Digestive system > Large intestine > Fecal | place: USA...
TCGCACCGTGCGATTCATTTTTTGCAGAGAACCTCCGCGCCCAATTCGGGCGCGGAGGTTGGTTTTCCTTTACGTTCAAACGATCAGACAGTCCGGGCGGCGGCTGGCATAGCCGCTCCATAGATTTCAAACACAGCGCCCTCCAGGAGTGTGCCCGCGGGCAGGCCGTTGGTGGGGTTGTAGTCGGCGGACTTCTTCACGATCTGGATTTGGGCCGTAATGGGCGTATTCTTCCAGGTGATCTCCGTTGTCTCCCCGGCCTTGACATAGACGGTTTTCAGCTCCGTGTCCGGGATATAGCCCTCGTTCTCCAACTCGCGCAGATAGTAGCGGCCACTCTCCGTCAAATTCTCAAACCAGGCATAGCCCCGGTCGTCGGTGGTCTGCTGGTCGATGGGGTTGTGGTTGGCGTCATACAAAATGAAGGACACCCCGGAAATGCCTTTGCCGTCCAAAGTGGAAATTTTGTGAAGCAAAATGCCGGAGATGGGCGCGTTGGTCACGGTGAGCGGCGAACAGCTTCCATTTTTCACGGTGAAGTAGTGGGGTGTGGGGTCCAGCTTGAAGCCATCGGCGGCCTCGGTCTCAACCGCGTAATAGCTGTTATCCTCCAGCGTCACAAAGACGCTTCCGGTTTTCCCGGTGGTCACGGTGTCCACCAGGGCGTCGTCGCTGACACGGCGAATTTCAAAGGCCACGTTGGCAAGCCTTTCCGACTTGTCCGCCTCGTTGACCTTGATGATCTCGACGCCGCCCACAGCGTCGTTGTAAAAGCGGATCGTTTGGGTATCGTTGGGGTTGACGGTGACGGTCTGGGTCTGGCTGTCCGGGTCAATGGTATAGCCGTCCACGCTCTCCAGTTCAGTCACTACCACTGTGCCGGTGATATTGGACAGGATGATCTTTCCTGTGGCGTCGGTGTAGTAAATGCCGTTGGAGGACAGCGTGCCCCCGGCGGCGTCCACATAGCGGCCATCACTGTACTTGACCTCAAATTTTGCCCCTTCCAGAGGCACGGTCTTTGTGCCATTCCGCCCCCACTTCTCGATCACCAAATTGCCCAGGGGCTGGTTGCGGAACTCCACCGTGACGGTCTGGCCTGCCTTGACCTGAACGGTCTGGGGGGTATCGTCCAGCAGGAAGCCCGGTTTTGCCCTGGTTTCCTTGATGACCAGCGTGGTTCCGGGTTCCACCCCCTCCACCAAAAAGCTCCCGGCGGAGTCCGTCACGAATTTGCCGTTAGCGTCGCCCACCACGGCCCCGTCAGAGGTGGTCACGAAAAACTCCACGTCACTCAACGGGGTATTGTCGCTGGCCGATACCTTTTTTACCAGCAAGCTGCCCTTGGGACTGTTGCCGAAGTAGAGTGTCACGATGTCCTGGTCCTTGCCAGAGATGTAGAAGGATTGGGGCGCGGAGTCGATGACATGGCCGCTGTCGCTTGCCAGTTCCTCGCAGATGTAATAGCCCGCTTTGAGGCCCGTCACCGTAAAGGAGCCGTTTTGCGAGGTCTGGTAAACGCCGATGGTGGTGCCCCCGCTGCCGCTGGTATCGCCGCCCAGGTAGCTCAGTTGAAACAGGCAGTTGGACAAAGCGGCTCCGGTCACACTGTCCCGCTTGTAGACCACCAGCGCCGAGAGGGGGGTGTTCTCAAACAAGAACGTGTGGCCCTTTCCGGCCTGGACAAACGCCTCCTGGGTATCGCTGTCCTTGATGGAAAAGCCAGTGGGCGGGGCCAGCTCCTTCACCCGGAACCAGCCGTCCCGGAGGCCGTTGGCCGGGCCGGTCAGCTCAATGCGGCCATTTTCGTCCGTCGTGAAGATGCCCAGGTCGTTGTATTCGCCGGTGCTGGTGTTGTTGCTGGCGTACCACACCTGGAAACGAACATCAGAAAGCCGGTCATGGGTGATACTGTTTTCCTTGATGATCTCAATGACCGGGGCTTTGTGGTCATAAAAATATGCCTCCCGGTCCCGGTTGGGATACAGGGTGACATACTGATCCGGGGCGTCCATGAGGTAGCTGTCGTTCCCCACTGCCTGCTCGGAGATTTTGAACACTCCCGGCCAGAGGTTGGGCACGGTGGCGGAGCCATCCGGCCCGGTGGTCACTTCCGCCACGCTGTGGCCGTCCGCCGCCTCCACCAAAAAGGTGGTGTTGGGGATGGGGATGGAGTGGTCGTCGGCGTCGAATTTCCAGATGGTGAGGTTGGGCCGCTTATCGTTTTGCAAACAAATCGTGCTGTCCCGGCCGGGGAACAGCTCCACATGGTACTCGGTCGTGTCCAGCAGGTGATTTGATACCGTGGACACCTCCTGCAAGGAATACACCCCCGGTTCCAGGGCCTCCCACACGATCTCTCCGGCGTTTGAGGTGGTGCGGTCCAGATACCGGGAGCCATCCTCAATTTTAGCCAATCGGTAGGTGACGCCGCCCAGGGGCGTCCCGTCCGAACTCTCCTTATATAAATAGAGGGAGGGCAGCTTGGAGTTGGTGAACACGAACTGGGCTTGGTCGCTGCCGTCCAGGTGGATGATGCGCTGGGCGTCGTCTACCACATAGCCCGGACACTCCAGTTCCGTCACCACATAGGCGGTGTTGGCGGGCAGCTTGGAGAGGTCGATGGTCCCGTCCTCCAGGGTGGTATATTCCACCGGGCCGAAGCTGCCGTCCACCGCTTCAAAGCGGAAGCGGGCATTGGGGATGGGCTGGGAGAGGTCAGAACGATCCACCTTGATTAAGTGAATACCCGGTAATCTGTCGTTAAAGAAAACCAGGTCCTTAATGCCGTCCCCGGCCTTCAGCTCCACCTCCTGGGGGGTGGTGTCCAGCACATGGCCGTCGCTCCCGGTGTCCCGTTCCACCGCCCGGTAGGTGCCCGGTTTGCAGTCGGTGAGTAAAATCTCTCCAAATTCATCGGTGCGGAAGATGCCCAGGCTCTCGGCATCCCGGAAAATCTCGAAGGACACATTGGGCATGAGGGTCATGGTGCCCCGCTCATATTTCGTAATGCGCAATCCGGGCAGCTCTTTGTTGATGATGGTGGCGTCGCTGGTCTTGCCCGCCACCACGGAAACGGTCTGGACGGTGTCGGTGTCCGCGATCCAGCCGGAGATGCCGGCCAGTTCCCGGACCTCGTAGCCGCCCGGTTCCAGTTCGTCGAACACGGCCACGCCGCCGATTTTCGTCTGGGCGGTCTGGACCTCCCCAGTGGTAATGTTCTTGATCTGCACGGTGACGCCGCTCAGGGCCTCGCCGGTATCGCTCCATTTCTGGACGCGGATGGAGCCGTAGGGGGCGTTCCAGAAGGTGACGGTGGCCGTTTTGTTGTACTCCACCTCAACGTGCTGGGTGCGAACGTCGGGCAGCAGGTGATATTTCGGCGGGATCTCCTCCGTTACGGTATAGTGGCCCTCTAACGTCAGAGGGATGGTCACGGTCCCGTCCGGGGTGGAGGAAAAGGAGCCGACTTTTTCCCCCTCCGGGTCATACACGGAAAAAACGGTGCCCTCCAGGGGTGTCTCCGTGCCCTCCTCCAGCTTCACGATTTTCAAACGGGTCTCGCCTGGGTCAGCAGGGTCATCCCCACTGGGAGAACCGGCGTAACTGCTCACCGCCGCCAGCTCCATGTGCTTGGAGTTGTCCAGGTCGCAGATGTAATTCTGCAAATTGCCGTACTTGTCCACCTCGGCGCACACGGCGTACATGGCGGCGTACTGGGCCACGTTGGCCTCGAAGGAGAGTTGAACGGTGCCGCTCTGGCCCTCAATGCTGCTTACGGGGTACAGCACCTTGAAGCTGGCCCCATAGCCGTCCCCCACCCACTGGGCGGAGACCTTGGTGATGTCGTTGTTGTTCTCGTCCACGATGCGGGTGCCGCTGGGGACCTCAGAGGGATCAGCAAAGGCGATGGAGATGTCGTAGTCGTACACCCACGTCTCGCTCCAGAGCGTAAAGACCTGCTGCTTGTACTCCACGCCATTGATAGTGACAGGGTAGGCAACGGACTTGTCCGGGGTGGCCGTCATCTTGGGGGAGAGCATATAGTTGTAGGTGGTGCCTCGCTTGTAGATGTCCTTGGCGGCGGCCAGGATGCGGTTGGCAATATCCAGCTCGCTCCCGGTCAGGCTGGGGTTGACCTTCAGGTTTGCGATGTTCCAGTTGGGCAGCAGGTAGCACCAAAGGGCCATCTTGGTGGCGTAATACGCCTGTTGCTTGTTGTCCAGCTTCAGCTCACCCAGGGAGCGGTGGGGATAGCCGTTGGAGATGATACCCACCACCTTGGGGTCGCTGGACCGCTCGTTGGCGATGTACTGGATACTCTCGCCCGCGGCCACGGTCTGGGGCACGCCCTTGGTATTGGGATTGACGCAGTAGGCGGGGACCTCCTTCCGCGCCCCGTTTGCATCGGTATAATTAAAATAGGTATAGATCAGGGTGCGGACGGTGCCGTTGATGGACAGGTAGGACAGCTCATAGCCGCCGTTGTAGATGTCCACCTCGCCCAGCGCCTCTTCCACCGTATCGGCGGCCAGGGAAGTAGTGGGCAGCAGGCCCAGCGCCATGACGAACAGCAGAAACAGGGTCAAAATTCGTTTTTTCATAAAGCCTCCTCAAAATGGGCAGAGGAAGGCCCTGCACGCTGGCAAATCACCTCCCTCTGTCTCAAAAGCATAGTTTGATGTTAGAAAACTTCAAAAAAATAAATCGCACGGTGCGATTCATTTCAGAAATGCAGCAGGGCCGCCACCACTTGGGTGACAGCCCTGTTTTGGAATATTGATTTGGATATTCAGGAATTGACCTGATCCTTCAGCGCCTTACCGCACTTGAAGGCAACGGTCTTGCCTGCGGGGATGGGGACTTCCTCCCCGGTCCGGGGGTTCTTGCCCATCCGGGCGGCCCGCTGCTTGACCTCAAAGGAGCCAAAACCCACCAACTGGACCTTGCCGCCCGCCGTCAGTTCCTGGGAGATGGCGGTAATAGCGGCGTCCAGGGCCGCGCCCGCGTCCTTCTTGCTCAAACCGGCCAGCTCGGCCATCTTATCTGTGAGTTCGCTTTTGTTCATGTGGTCATGACCTCCTGTAAAAGATGGGATGATTATACCGGATCGGCTTGTTCCTGTCAATTTTACCCGCTTTTGGGGAAATCAATCGCACCGTGCGATTGATTTCTCCACGGCCCGGACCATCCAGCGGTAGTCCCGCTGGTCCCGGACACAGGTATAGAGTGTCAGGCAGTTTTCACTGGTGGCCGCCGTGCCGCTGGCGTCGGTCTCGGAGACCTTGGAGACGGATACCACCTCATAGGTCCGGGTGCCCAGCTTGGTGGTCCAGGTGATGGTATCGCCCACCTCCAGGGTATGGATGTCCCCGAAGTAGCTGTTGGTCCCCCGGTTGTGGGCGGCGATACAGCAGTTTCCGTCCCAAAGGCTGGTGTCGGTGAAGTGGCCCGCCCCTTTCGCCAGGGTGGAGCTACCGGTGCCCTCATAGACCTTGACCGTCAGATCAATGGCCGGGATTTTCAGCGTGCCCAGGTGCCCGCCGCTGTAATAGAGATCGTCGGTGACGCTGGTAAAGGCGGTCCCGGTCCAGGCTGTGCCGGTGTCCACGCTGGGATAGCTGACGCTCCCGGTGGAAGTCACCAGGCCACCGCCATCCAGCGCGCCGGGGACCAGGTTGGGTGTCAGGTAGGTCCCGGAGCCTGGGAGGTAGCTGGTGGGGGTGCCGAAGCCGGGCGGGATCAAAGCGGTATTTTTGCTCCGGTCCACATTGACCTCTTCCTGCTCATAGATGGTGTCATCGCTGGTGGGCCTGCCGAACAGGTAATCGTCCGGCGCGTCCACGGTGTATTCCAGGGCATGGGCCGGGGTGACGGCCAGCGCCGCCAGCAGGGCGGCGGACAGCAGCATTGATCTCCATTTCATGCGCCGTATCTCCTTCCTCTGAATTTTTTGAACGCAAAAGCGCCGCCCAGGGCCAGCAGGCCCACGCCGCCCACACACGCGGCGGTCAGGGGCCAGTTGACGGTCCCGGCCTGCCGTGCAGTCTGGCCGTCCTCCCGCGCCTGTTCCGTCTTGGCCAGGGCCTCCATGCTCCCGAAGATGGCGGTATAGGTCACGACTTTGCAGTCCGTCCGGGCCACCTCGCCCACATAGCTGGCGGTGACGGTGTATCCGGTGGCGTACTGGGTGCTGCTGGTGCCGCCATAGGTGGCGGTGGCCGTGTAGCGGATGACGGCAACGCCCGTTTCCATCTGTTCGGCGCTCTCCCACTGGACATCCGCCAGGGTCAGGGTCTTTCCACTGTCCTCAACGGTCTTGGGGATCAGGGAGATGTCGGCGTCGGAGAGATTGGGATAGGTCCGGGTGGCGGAGAGGGTGCGGGTTTTGGTGGCATAGCCTGCCGCCTCCACGGTGACGCTGGTGTAGTCCAGGGCCAGGGTGCCCGTGTAGCCGTCCTCGGTGGTCAGCTCCAGCTCTGGGTCCAGACGCTTCAAAACCTCCTCCAGCTTCCCGGTGTCGCTGTCCAGGGTGACGGTTTCGGTATGGGGCTGGGTATCCACGCCCACCTCGTCCTTCCGGGTCATATCCAGCAGGTAGTACAGACGCCCATCCCGCTCAAAATCCCCGGTGGGGATGCCCGCCGGGTCCTCGTTCAGGGAAAGCTGGTAGACCTTCTTGATACGGGGATTGTCCCCCTCCATATACTCCTGTACCTCAATGGGGTACTGCTCCGTCCCGGCGGCCATGGCCGGGACAGCAGCGGCGCAAAGCACCAGCGCCGCGAGACAGTATGAAAAAAGCCTGTGCTTCATGGTTTGAGCCTCCTGTCAAAAAAATAAATCGCACCGTGCGATATAAAGCCTGGGGAAAACGCACATGCCCCCCAGCATGGCAAAAGCCGCCCGTTGGGCGGCTTTTGGTGTGTGTTTCCCTTGATTACCACAAACGCCGGGGGACGCCGCCGGTCAAGGCCCGCCCCGAAGGGGCGGCTCGCGGCGATTGCGCAAGCAATCGTCCGGCCTTGACGGGCGGAGGGCCGCGGCGTACTCTCCCCGCGGGGAAACACACCGTATCATCTGCTGAAATATCCCCGGCGGCTCCGTTCCGGCTGCCGGGGCTGGATGGCCTGTTCCACGCCGTCCCCCATATCCCGGGCCGTTTTCCGAAGCTCCTCCAGGGCGTCGCTCCGCTCGGATACGGTAAAGTCCCGGAAATGCAGCTCCACGCCCGCCGCGCTTGGCTCCGGGCAGGGAACGCCGAAGCGGCGGCACACAAGATAGCCCACGGTCTCCGCGTCCATCCTGCAAGCAAGGCGGGTGAAATAGGGATTCCGCCCCCGGTTGTGGTAATGGGCATAGGCAAGCTCCGAGGACAGCGCCGCGAAGATCTCCACCTCCGAACGGGAGGTGTTGACCGCAAGGGCCATCTGGTCCGGGTCATAGTAGGCGGCGGCGCTCAATTCCGTGTCCTCGATGATGCCCACGGGGGTGGACTTCATCAGGGCGGCGAGGGCCGCCTCCATCCGCCCCTCGTTCTCCGTGATCTTGGGGACTTCCTTCAGGGGGCGGCCGCTGGTCTGGGAAATATCGTAGTAGTCCCCCAGGATATAGCCCCGGTACTTCTTGTTCCGGGGCGGGGCGAACACCTTTGCCCCGCGCTTCATCTCCTCGTCCCGTACCCTGCGGCCCTGCTCATGCCAGTAATTCAGGCTGCCGATCCGGGTGGCGCCGTCCAACTGATACATGGTCAGCACCACGTTTCCAACGCTGCATTGGATATTGTCCGCCTGCAACCGAAGATAGTTCATGTACTGCTCCGGGACCGACGTGACCTCTTTCAGGGCGGTCTCCTTCATCTCGGACAAATTGGTGCGGTCCGCCAGCATGGCCTCCCGCCATGCCTCGTTGTCCGCCGCTCTCTGGCGGATCAGGGCGCTTACATCTGCCATAATCAAATTCCTCCTTCTATCGTTCCTGCTCATGGGTGCGCTCCGGGCCTCTGTGGACGCTCCGGGACGCCGCCTTCAGCATTTCAAGATGTGCTTTCACAGAGGGCTTTCCGCCCTCGTCAGTATCCCTCCTCGGGGAGGGTGTCAAGCCACTCCCGCGCTCTTTGGAGCTGGTCTCTTGTGGAGCGCGGGCTTCCGCTTTTTTTGCCGCCGCTTCCTCCTGCTTCTGCTCCGGCAAAGGATAGCCCAGGGCCTGGAAGGCCGCGTTGATCTTGGCGGTGTAGTTCTCACTGGACACCACATCCACCCACTCGGTCTCCTTCCCCCTGGGCTGGGCGAAGAAATACAGGATGCCGTATTCCTTGGCCGCCTGACGAAAGGCGTCCATATCCTTCCGGCGCAGGGGCATGACCGCCGGGGGCGCAGGGTCTCTTGCCAGACGCTTGGAATTGGTCTCGCCCTCGATCTTGTAGTCTCCGCGTTTGACGGCCAGCAGCAGGGCGGCCACATGTTTCAAACCCGTTGCCAGCAGCTTCACCGAAGTCTCCGTGATCTGCAAGCCCTCCTTGACCGCCACATCCGCGGCCTCGCCGCTTACATCCATCTGTCGTTCCTCCTTTCACGGTGTTCTGGTTGTTTTGATTGCTCCTCCCGCGCCCTATGGGCCTCCTCCGCCTGATGCTGGATGGCGGGGGCCGTGGCCTCGATCTGGGCGCAGAGCTTCCACTTGCGGCGAAGCTGCCGCAAGTCCTGGTTGATCCGTTCGATTTCTTCTGATACCTCATAGCCCTGCCGCTTCTCCCGGTACAGCTCCTTCCGGCGGTCCGTCAGGGCGTCCATCTCCGCCTGCAAGGCCCCGGCCAGCATGGAGAGCTGGTCCCCGGTGTCGATGCGGTATTCCCGCAGAAAACAGAGCTGCCGCTGATACTGCCGGAGCTTTGTCACCTCTTTTCGGGTGGAAAAGGGCAAAGGCCGCTGACGCTGTTTTGCCCTGGGGCCGTTCAGCAGATGCAGGTAATAGAGGTACAGGGCGCGGAAGCCGCGGGCTTTGCGGTGGGCCGGTTTTGGGACGGTCCCGCCCTGAACACGATACCGCTTTGGCGGTGCGGAGACCGCTGGCGGGCGGAGCGGTACGGGCGTTTCCCGGCCTCCGGCCAGGCGGGCCTTGATGCCCGCCTCCGAATAACCGTCCCCCAGGCGGTACAGGCGGATGAAGCGGTCCCCGCCCGGAGGCTTGGCGGAAATATATTTGCGGCCATCCCGCACCTCATACCCCTGCTGGCGGAGCCTGGACAGAAAGGCTTTATAGGTGTAGGACTGGGCGATGGCGGCGTCGATGTCCGCCCGGACGATGCCGTACACGGTAGGCTCGCCCGTTTGCTCCGCCGCCCATTGGGCGTAGTGCTTTCCATGGCCCTCCGGCTTAATGACCGACAGGCCCCGTTCCCGGCTGACCTGGTTGGAGGTCCCCCGGATGTCCCCGAAGTACGCCTTGAAGTCGCTGCGGTAGCGCCGCCCGTCCATGAAGGACACGGCGTTGAACACGATATGACAATGCGGGTGGTCCCGGTCCGTATGGGTGGCGACTACCGCCTCGAAACGGTCTCCCAGCAGGCGGCGGGCAAATTCCACCCCGGCGGCGTGGGCCTCCTGGGGCGTTACCTCGCCGGGGACATAGGAGTGGATGATGTGATACCCCTGGACGCCGCCCATCTTGTCCCACCGCTTCTTGGTCTCCCGCATTTCCCGCCAGGCGCGGTCTGGGGTGCAGTTGATCCCCATGACCAGCGCCCCGGCCTTGCCCTCCTCCGCGATATATCCCAGGGCGGCGGGCAGGCCGGTCTTTTTCCCGTTCAGCACATAGTCCACACAGCGGTCCAGACGGTTATGGATGGTGATGATCTTGTCATAGGCCATTCAAAGGGTCTCCTTCACCAGACGCCATGCCTGTTCCGCCAGGACCACGGCCTCCCGAATTTCCGCCTCGGAGATGCTTTTCCGGGCGTTGGCCCAGTGGGCGATCTGGTTGAGGTTCACGCCGATGGCCCGAAGCTCCCGCAGCAGAGCGGGATATGCGTCGGGCGGCCTGGGGCGGAGCTGCACCCCGGCCACCAGATTGCGGATGAAGGGGTCCGTGCCCATCCCGGCCTCCTGGGCCTGCTTTTTCAGGTGCTGGTATTCCTGGTCGTTCATCCACACGCTGACATGGTGCGGTCTTGTCCGCATGGCAGCACTCCTTCCTTATAAAATAAATCGCACCGTGCGATACATTTCTACCGCTCCCGGCCCCTGTCCCGTTTCCGGGTTTGGAGCCTGCGGCCCTTCATGCCGAACATCTCCTGGATATGGGTGATGATGCGCTTGGGCGCTTCCTTCTGCCCGGACTGGGATGAAGCGGCGTCATCCAGAAAAGGGCTGTTGCTGTGGGCGGCTTCCTGATAGACCTCCTGGACGGTTTTCTGTTCGATCCTTGCCGGAACGACGGCCAACCGGGCGGCCACCGCCGCGTGACAGCGGCGGTAGCCCTCCACCAGATAGTAGCCGCCCTCCAGGCGGGGGATCAGCTTCACGGGGTCCCGTACACCTTCCTCCCGGACGCTCTGGAGAAGCGGCGCAAAGCTCTCCGCGCTTTCCTTCCCGTAGGGCATACCGGGCAGGGCGTAGATGTCCCGGAGATAGACGGCGACGGGACCTTCCCCATACAGCTCCGGCATGGAGAGTTCCCGGCCTGCCGGGGTTTGTGCTTCCTTCATACTGTGGCGCCTCCTTTGGCTGGCTGGAATTATCGTGGGAAATCAATCGCACCGTGCGATTGATTTCCGCCGCCTGGGGTTCCGAGGGGCTGTGCCCCTGGCAAGGGTCATTTGAGCTATCAAATGACATACTTGCTGTTCAGGCACCGCCCATGGCGGTGCCTGGTGCATACGGGGGACTGTTCAACGGGTGGGATGCCCGGATGATCTGTCGCGGGCCTTCTTGTGCGTGCCGGTCTGTATGCGGTGTTCCACCATAAGGGTACGGGTCAGCTCAGCCTCACTTTCCGGCTCGTAGCGAACCTTGCGGATGCCGCCGTGTCCGGGAAGAATGGCGGCGATGGACCTGCGGTATTCACCATAGGGAACAGTGATGGTATAGCCGCTTTCATATTGAAGCGTGATAGCTGTGGCCGGAAGCGAATGGGCCTGTACCCGGCGCACTTGTTCCTGGTAATTCAGGGGGTACACCGCGCCCATGATTGTTCCGCCCTCTATCCCGGTGATCGTAATGCGGTAGGCTTCAATATGTTCCGGCTCCTCCGCATAGTAGGTCCAGATGGAATGTGCGCCGCTCCCGCGCAAAAACACCTCCCGCTCTTTGACGCACCACGTCCCGCTGGGACGGCTCATCCAGCAGAATACCCGGTCCTCCATGTTCTGCTCCTGAGCCGCACGGGTCAGGGTCCGGCGGTCATAGTCAAAGTCCGATTGGTAATGTTGGGTATTGCGCTGAACTACCTGCTCCAAAAAGGCCAGGACATCTATCTTCTTCATCATGCCCTTATGCGTCATACTCTGGGGTGAGGTACTTTTCCTCAAACTCGCTGGGGGTGAGGCGTTCCGCCTCCTCATCCAGGATAAAGTCTCCGGGCAGGATGTCCCGCTGGCCGTCCTCCATCCGGTCCACCGGGATGGGCGTCAGGACGGAGCCGTAAAAGCCCTCGTCCGCCCGTTCCATCAGGCGGAAGGGGGTGTCCGGGTCATCCTGCCGGGCCTGTATCTCATATAGGTGCAGGCCGGGATAGACGCTCTCCCGGTCTATCTTGTAGGGGGTGAACAGGGCCGGAATGGTGAATATCTCCACCTCTTCCATGACTGTCACGATGCCGTTGATTTCTTCCATGGTCGATCACTCCTTTACCGTTCGTGTTCATGGGTGGACTTTTGCTTGGACTGGGGCTGGAGCTTGCGGGGGTCTGAGCCGTCCTTGGGCCGGAGGGCCTGGATATAGCTGGCCGCCCGGATGGCGTTGGGATTGAGCTGGCGCTGCCATGCCTGGTTGCGCCGGGACCAATGAAACCCCCGGTGGCTCAACTCCCGGCGCAGTTCCTCCGGGGGGATCTCGTCAAAAATGATTTGTAAACGGTTTTCCTCCTGGTTGGGGACAACCGTACCGCCCTCAAAGTCCCAGCCACGATACCCGGTCTCCTGGGCGCGCTCCAACTGCTGGATACGGCCCTCGATCCGCTTGATGTTCTGATTGTTATTGGACAGAGCGTAGGCGGGAAAGGGGGCGGTCTCCCAGGAATAGGCAGTTTTCATGCTCCCGTCCAGCTTGGCGGCCAATTCCTCCGATACCCCCTCGCACCCCTGGCAGGTCTTATGCCTGCGGTAATAAGCGTTTACTTTTTTCATAAACGCCTGCCTGGATTTCAGAGCTTCCAACCGCGCCCTGAGCTTATCCAGAGCGTCCGGGTCATCCGAAGAGATGGCGGTGTTATTCTCCGCCGCCTCCGCCTTGTGTTCGTAATACGCCGCCTTTTCCGATGCGGCCACGGACTGGCCCATTTTCTGCTCTACCCGGTCCAGCAGCCGCCGGTGTCCTCTGGCGGAATAGTGGTCTGTAAGAATGGGCTGGCCGGGCGGGATGGCGGACAGCATATCCGATGACTGCTGATAGAGCTGGTGGCTCTCCTGCCTGACCTGTTCGGCCTTTTCCCGGTAGTAGTCGATCCGGGCCTGCTTGCGTTCCTCGTAGTCGTTCAAATTACTCCTCCTTTTGAAAATGAGCATGAAAAAAGCGCCCTTTGTGGGCGCGGACATCAGCGGCTGGGGGTACTCTTCTTGAAAATCTGCTCCTTGGCGGCCTGGCGTTCATCCATCTTGCGGCAGCGGTCCAGCTTGTCGTAGATGTCCTCCTCGATCTCCCTGGGGGTCATGGTGACATCCGGGTAATAGCGCCGCAGACGGTCCCCGGTCAGAATGACCTTGACATTTTCAGGCCGCTCCTGGGCGCCCTTAAAGATGTCGCTCTCGCCCGCCGGGGGATTGAAGTCCTGGCCTTTCGGCGTATCGCCGCCGGAAGGTCCGGCGGGCGGCGCCTCTGTGGGCGTGGCGGGAGGCTCCGGGGTGGCGGAAGCGGGAGCCGGGCCGCTGGGCGGCGTTGCGGGCGCGGGCGGAGAGGCGGGTGTTGCGGGCGCTGTGGGAGCCGCGGGTGTGGCGCTGCCGGACAGCACCGGCGGCTTCTTGGGGGCGAGGTCCTTATCCTCCAGGATGTCCCTCATAGCCGCCTCCGTCAGCTTGCCCGCCTTCTCCACCTTCTTCATCCGTTCCACCCGGACCGTGCTGAGCTTATAGCCCAGATCGGACAGGTGCATGACCATATCCTGGTTCTTGGGTTTCAGGAACGAAATAGAGTGGGCGATGGACAAATCCAATCTGTTTTCGTCATAGCGGTCACAGACCTCCTTGGTGGCCTCGGACAGGCGGATGATCCGGTCCAGCTTGCTCACGGGCATCCCCATCTCCCGGGCCAGGGCCTCGTTGGTGTTCAGGAGCGGCACGCTGGGGTCGTTCTTCCTGCGGCGGCCCGCCTTGCGCTTCATGCCGTCCGCTTTCATGCGGAGGGCGCGGGAGAGGTCGTAGGTGCTGATCTTGTCCCGGTGCAGGTTGCTGTCCGCCACCATGATTTTCGCGTCATCATCGTCGATCTGCTGGATGATGGTGGGGATGGGATAATTCAGCTCCGTGCCAATGAGGTGGCGGCGCTGGCCGGACAAAATCTCCAGGCCGCCGTCCGCCTTGGGGCGGGCCAGCACCGGGTCCTTGATGCCGGACAGCTCAATGGCCTTATACAGCTCCTTGAAATTGTCGCTGGCACGGTCCACGGAAAAAGTGTTGAATTTGGACTTTGTCAGATACGCCGGATGCAGGGAGATGAAATAGGAATCCCCCTCCTTGGGAATGGGCAGGGCTTTCAGCGCCTGCTCGTCAGGGGGATCAAGGCGGGCGTCGAACAGCTGTGTGATGGCCGTCCCGGTGGGTCCAGCGGCGGCGGGGCCAGCAGGAGCGGCGGCCTTTGCGGGTTTGGGAAAATCCACCACCTTCTTGGTGGCCGGCGCCCCTTTTTCTTTGGCGATGGAGGGAGGTGCGGAAACAGGGGCCTCCACCTTCTTGCCATCAGCGGCCTTGCCCTCTGGCTGTTTTGGAGCGACAGGCGGCGCGGAGGTGGGGGCCTCGGGCTTCTTCCCGTCAGCACCCTTGGCCTCCGGCTGCTTGGGCGCGGTGGGCGGCGTGGAAGCGGGAGCCTCGGGCTTCTTTGCGTCAGCACCCTTGGCCTCCGCCTGCTTGGGCGCGGCGGAAGGTGCGGAAGCGGGAGCCTCGGGCTTCTTACCGTCGGCACCCTTGGCCTCTGCCTGTTTGGGAGCGGCGGAGGGTGCGGAAGCGGGAGCCTCTGGCTTCTTCCCGTCAGCACCCTTGACCTCCGCTTGCTTGGGGGCGGCGGGAGGCGCGGAAGCGGGAACCTCGGGTTTCTTACCATCAGCGCCTTTGGCCTCCGCCTGCTTGGATGCAGCGGACGGCGTGGAGGCAGGAGCCTCGGGTTTCTTACTGTCAGCGCCTTTGGTCTCCGGTTGCTTGGACGCGGTGGGCGGCGTGGAAGCGGGAGCTTCGGGATTCTTGCCGTCGGCATCCTTGGCCTCTCCCGGTTTGGGAGCGGCGGGCGGTGCGGAAGCAGGAGCTTCAGGCTTCTTCCCGTCAGCGCCTTTGGCCTCCGCCTGCTTGGATGCAGCGGACGGCGTGGAGGCAGGAGCCTCGGGTTTCTTACTGTCGGCACTCTTGGCCGCCGCCTGTTTGGGCACATCAGGAGCCGGGGCGGGCAGGAGCTTTCCGGGAACAGGCGCATCCGGCTGGCTTTTCTGCTTCTGGTGGTAGGCCAGCGCCTCTTGCATAGTCATCTCATAGACCAATGCCGGGATGTCCTGCTTCTTTGCCAGCTCGCTGGCCCTGCGGCGGCGATACCCCGCCAGCAGCTGGTACTCGCCGTCCTCCCGCTGGCGGAGAATGACAGGCTCTGTCACGCCGATGGCCTGGATGCTGCTCACCAGTCCGCCGTAGGAGCGGTCCGGCGGTTTGGAGATAAAGGTGCCGGGAAGATCATGGATCTTTGCCAGGGGAACATTTTGCGGCTGAGGCTTTTCCGCGCCTTTGCCGGGGATGCTGTTGGGTTCATTTGCCATATTCATTCCTCCTCGAACTGATATTTGCTAAAAATAAATCGCACGGTGCGATTTATTTTCAACCAAAAAAATCGCCGGAATTAAATCGCACCGTGCGATTTAATTTTCCGTCCCAAAGTCGTGACGGACTGCGGCGGAATAATAAGGGCCTATCGTCACAGGCGCGTTATACAGCGCCGTCAGCAGATAGGCCCGGATGTTATGGATTTTTGTGGTCGTGCTTTTGAGGGAATCCAGGATATACTCGATGTGCGAGCTGTCCAACTGCCGAAAACGCTCCTTTACCGCCGCCGTGGGCAGGCTCTCGCCGCCTATGCGGATCGTTGGGCCTGTGCTGGTCAGCACATCCACCAGCAGTTCCAGCAGACTCTCCACATCGTCATAGGGATGCTTTCGTTTCAGCGTGGGATAGTCGATCTGTTCCCGCACTTCTTCTCTCCGCTCGTATCGATCCATCATCGCATCCAGCGGGACCGCCGGGGGATAGATGGATGGATCAGTATGGATAAAATCAATTTGATTTGGATTAGTTTGATTACATTCCGGTTTTTCGGGGCCTTTACCTCGGCTTTTTCGACTTCCCGGCGTGGAAAAAATCGTGGTACGGCGTTCCGAATATTCGACGCCCACCACGGGCGGCATGGGTGGCGGAACGGGCGGCTCCTGCTCCTCCGGGGGCATGGATGGGGTGGTGAACCGCTTAACATAGATTTTGGTGGGCTTTCCCTGGCCCTGCTTGACACGCTCAATGAGGCCGACGCCCTTGGCGCTGTCCAGCTCGGCCAGCGTTTTCATCGCTTTGTCGTTCCCACAGTTCAGGGCCTGACGCACCTCTTCCACGGTGTAGTAGATATAGACGCGCCCCTGCTTGTCATACCAGCCGTTATACTCGGACAGGCCCATACGGTCCAGCAGCAGTCCGTACAGCAGCTTGGCGTCGTTGGACAGGGACTTGAAGCGGGGACTGGTGAACAGCAGATAGGGGATTTGAAAGAAGGTATATTGAGAGGCTTCTTCTCCGATAAAATAGCCGAAGTCCTGTTGTTCCTGCATGGTCTTATACTCCTTCCGGGCATGAAAAAAGCACAACTCGTCGAGTTGTGCTTTTTCATGCTTGTTTAATTTTGTAAGAAAAGTTCGCTTTTTCGGTAACTACCTCTAAATTTAGCCTTTTTAGTCTTGGGTTTTATCGGTAATTATCTTCGGGTGTCCTCTTTTCATATGTTTTGGCTTTTGCCGATTTAGCGCTTCACGCGGGCGGAGGCGCCGGTCATCACGTCACAGACCTCTTACGTGATGACCAGGTTCCAGTCGTTGCGGATGGTATGGCACATGGCGGAATAAGCAGCAGCGAAGTCGATGCACTCCAGCTCGGGCTTGCCCTCCATCAGGCACCAGATCAGACCGGAGGCGAAGGAATAGATCTCGAGGTTCATGTGCTTGCGGGAGACAAAGCAACCGTTGCGGGTCATCATGACACACTGCCAGTTGTTCAGGCAAGCGGAAGTGACCTCACGCAGGGAGTTACCCGCGACCTGGACATTGGGATACTTCTCCATGACCTTCTCGTCCGCCTTCTTGTAGCACATGGGATCGATCTTGGAATAGTTCTCGTCGGTGTTGTCGGCCTTGATGCCCAGCATGGTCTCGAAGTCCTCTTGGCATGGGTCGAGGTGGCCTCGGTATCCGGGGGCTTGATGATAGTGAAGTTCAGAACGGACAAGGAGATGCCCTGCTCCTTCAGGATCCGGCACGGCAGGCCTTCATGGCCTCCACCGCAATATGGGTGGAACCCAGGGGGGATAGGCCGGGCCGCCGCCGGAGCTGACGATCACGACCTTGTTGTTCATATAGCCCAGATCATCGCGCACCTGCTCATAGGCATGCATGCTCAGGAAAGGGTTGATGAAGACCGGCACGGGCAGCAGACCCCTGGCGTGCCATGGCGGCACACAGGCTCACCGCGTTCTATTTGCGGATACCCACCTCGATTTCTGCCACGCCGGGATAACAGCTGACGGGCTACATATCGAAGGAGCCCACATCCACATACTCGCTCTCGGGGAACGTCTTCATGATCATCTGCTTGTAGGCCAGACCATGCTGACCGTTACCAATCGCAATTTTCGTTGTTTTTTCCTCTTCTTAGCATTTTTATGACATTTCCTTATGTATACAAGTTGGCTCGTTGGGTGTGAACAGTCAAGCCGCATTTTAAATCATCCTGTCGCGGCAAATTGTGCAGTCTTGCCAAAAAATGTTCCAAATTTTTGGCCTGCGATTGCCCGTCAAATGTCCCTTACCCTCAAAAAATGTCTTGACTTTTAGATAAATGCATCTATGATAGACTTACAAGGCAACCTGTATATACCAGCATACGTAGGTTGCACACAATCGTACATAAAATCACAAACCAACTACGAGAGGAGATTGCACGATATGATTCGGTTGACTCCCTACGAGCAGCGCATGCTCGACGGCGAGTTCGGCGCTGCCAAGCAGGTTGCTCTGCAGAAGATTATCGACTATGCACAAATCTTGGGTGCCGAGGAGCTGGTGCCCATCACCAAGGCCCATCTGTGCTGCGGCTCCACCTGCGAGCCGGCTGACTTCCCCGATGGCAATCTGGATCGGCCTGACATCCTGGCCATGGGCTATCACGACTGGCAGACCAAGCTGAAATGCCCCGGTCTGGATCCAGCCACCTTCAACAGCTTCAACGAAAGCACTTACGTCATGGATGACGTGCACTGCTGCGACACGTTTCAGTGGCAGTGGACTCAGCAGACCAAGGAGTTCTATGAGAACAACCGCCAGATCCTCTCCGACGCGGCTGACCGCGGCGTGATGATCGGCTCCACCTGCGCCCCCTATCTGGCCGGCTGGCTGCCTGTAATGGGCGAATATTTTGTCACCACCGAGTCCAGCAACGTGCTCTACAGCAACTCCATCCTGGGAGCCCGCGGCTACGGCGGCGGCGGCAACACCACTTTCTGCGCCGCAATCTGCGGTCGAGCTCCCAAGTGGGGCCTGCACCTGCCCGAGAATCGCCACGGCACTCACGTGTTCCACGTGGCCTGTGATACCAAGGACAAGACCGACTGGGATCTGCTGGGCGCTGCTGTGGGCCGTCGCTTGGCCCCCAATGCCGTCCCTGTCATCTGCGGCGATTTCGATCGGCCTGACCTGATCAAGCTGAAGACGTTCTTCACCGCTCTGGCCGTGACCAGCGGCTGTGAGCTGTGCCTGATCGTGGGTGTATCCCCCGAGGCGCAGACCTATGAGATGGCTATGGGCGGCCACGAGCCTGTGGCGGAGTTCACCATCACCAACGAGATCCTGCAGACTTATTGGGATGAGGTCTGCCACAAGGAATCCGGCCCGGCCGACTATCTGCAGATCGGCTGCCCCAACTGCTCCGCCGAGGAGCTGATCAATATCTGGCGTTACATGAATGGCAGAAAGGTAAAGGAAGGCGTCCGCTTCTGCGTGTTCACCAACATTGCCCAGTACGCTATGGCCGAGCAGGCCCACATCATCCAGGACCTGAAGGACTGGGGCGTGGAGATCCTGACCAGCGGCTGCATCCTCCGCACGATCAACGTGGCAAAGGGGGCCAAGTCCCTCGGCCTGTCCTCCTTCAAGCTGTGCAACGGCAGCAAGGATGAGCGGGACTGCCCAATCTACTACGGTTCTGATGAGCAGGTCATTGACGCTGCCATCAGCGGTTATTGGGAGGTTAAGAGGAGATATGAGTAAGAATAAGATTATCCGGGGCCGTCCTGCCTGGGGCCCTGTGGTAGAAGGTTATGCTTTCGTCTGCCCCGACAGCATCGTCGGTTGGAATGGCGCTGATGTGAAGACCGGCGTGGTGACCGAAAAGGATAACGTCCACTATGGCGACAGCTTTGCCGGCAAAATCATTGTGCTGCCCTGCAGCCGCGGCTCTCTGGGCTGGTCCGATATGTTCCGCAACAGCGAGTACAACGGCGTCGGCCCCAGCGGCTACGTCTTCACCACGATGGACTCCAAGTGCGGCACTGCCATCTTCAACACCAGACGTCCCTGTGTCGCCGATTTCCCCGCCGACTGCGATCCCTGTGTGGAAATCCATGACGGCGATTACATCAGACTCGACGGCATCAACGGTACTGTGGAGATCCTGGTACCGGCCGAAGATAAATAATTCAACTGAAAGGAAGTACCACTATGGAATTCAAGAAGGAAAAGGTTTATACTCCCCTGGCTGCCACTCCCACCCACAACGTCTCCCAGGCCATCAAGTACGGCAACCTGGTGTTCGTCTCGGGCATGGTCGGTGAAGACGAGAACGAAGTCCTGAAGGAGGGTCTGGAAGCTCAGTGCGAGCAGGCTTTCATCAACATGAAGAACGTTCTGGAAGCTGCCGGCTCCAGCCTGGAGAAGGTTCTGTTCTGCCAGATCTTCATCGCCAAGCGTGAGGACCGCGCCATCGCCAACGAGGTGTGGGATCGCTTCTTCCTGAACATGGATGTGGGCCCCGCCCGCTACACCGTCGTGGCTCCCACCGTTGCCGAGCCCTACCTGTTCGAGATCACCTGTGTCGCCGGTGTGTAAGCCGCTGGCCTGATCCATATTTTTAAGTGAAGTCCTGCCTTGGCACAGACCAATAGCGACATTTTCATGTAGGATACGGTGTAGTTCATGGTTGTAAGGGCTGCACCGTATTCTGCTTTACGCAGAAAGTTCGTACTTTTGCGGGTTTTGTCGTATCTCTGTCATGACCGTCTGCAGCGCTTTTTGGGGGCAGTTATTTCAATCCGCAATATGGTGAGCAAGGTGGCAAGCGACCACGAAACTGTTCCGAAATATCCGGTGGCTACGGATAGGGCGAAGACAGGTTCAGACGATAACGATGCTTCCAAACGAGGAAATTTTATCCAAACCTTTGGCCGATACGTCTATATTTTTATTGGTAATTTTGTCGAAACAGACAATTTTTGAAAACAGTGGCTTGTTCCACTTGACAATGCTGTATATACAAGTATATAATTCGCTTGTAACCAACCAGCATGTACTGTGGTACATATATGGACGGGATTCAAATTTAAGGAGGAGGAAAAATGAAAAGGTTTATCTCTCTACTCATGTCCGCTCTGATGCTGGTCGCTGTTCTGGCTGGCTGCGGCGGCAGCGGCAGCGGGGGCAGCGGCGGTGAACAGGGAAACGATGCGAGCGAGAACATTGTTACGCTTCGCAACACCGGCTTCTTGACCACCAGTGACCCCAACCAAACCACCAACACCCACGAGTACACCGTTTTCGAAAACATTTATGAGGGCCTGTATGATTTAAATGAGGCTGAGGGCGGTTACGACCTGCGTCTGGCTGAGAAGATCGAGGCCAACGACGATGCCACCGAGTACATTGTTACCCTGAGAAAGGACGTCAAGTTCCACAATGGCGAGTCCATGACCGCTGATGACGTTGTCTTCAGCTATGACCTCGCTCAGGCCAGCCCCAAGCAGGCCTCTTACGTCCGTCCTCTGGACCACGTCGAGAAGGTTGATGAGCACACCGTTAAGATCGTTATGAATCAGTCCTTCTCCCCCATCGGCCACATGCTTCACAAGGTGAAGATCCTGTCTCAGAAGGAAGTTACCGAACAGGGCGACAACTTTGGTAAGGTCGCCAATAAGGCTGGTACTGGCCCCTACATGTGGGATGAAGACAACTACAATCCCAAGACCTCTTGGAGTGCTGTTGCTTTCGAGGATTACTACCGCGGCAGGGCCAAGATCGATAAGATCGTCTGGAACGTGATCGAGGATGATACCTCTGCTATCACCGCTCTGCAGAATGGCGAAGTCGATTACATGGTCGTCCCCATCTCCTACTGGGAGGACATCAAGTCTACCGACAAGTTCACCTGCGTTGAGAAGGAGTCCAACGAAGTCATGACCTTCTGCATCAACATCGAGTCCCCGACCGCTGGCACGATTCTGCAGAATGACTTGGTCCGTGAGGCCATCATGTACGCCATCGACCGTGACGGCGTCAACAAGCTGGTCTGCGATGGCTACGGCACTCCCACCTATATGTACATCAACCCCAACTATGCTGCCGCGGCTCCCGCTGCTGACTCCCTGAAGAACCCCATCCCCTTCGATCTGGAGAAGGCGAAGCAGCTCCTGGCGGATGCCGGTTATCCCGATGGAATTCAGCTCGGTGACTTCATCGCCGCTGCCGGCCGTAACGAGAGCTACGCCATTGCGATCCACGCTCAGCTGGAGGCTGCTGGCATCCACTCCACGCTGGTCGTTCAGGACTACTCCGTGGCCGGTGACCGTCTGGTCGCGCAGGAGTACGACCTGGCTATGGCGTATGACTGCGGTAACTACGATTTCAACAACTTCGAGCAGCAGAGCTCTTCCAGCGCTGTGGGCATCAAAAACTGCGTCTACGATGGTCCTTCCGGCAAGTTCAACGACCTGTCCGAGAAGTTCGATGAGTGGCTAAAGGAAGGTGCCTCCACCGCTGACGAGGAGAAGCGTATCGAGATCTACACTGAACTGTATAACGCTTACTATGATACCCATACTCTGACGCCCGTCATCACCATTCCTTTCTGCGCTGCTTACAACAAGGATCTGAATGCTATCGCGGTCCCCACCAGTTATCGTGTCTATGACTGGAGCTGGAAGGCGTAATCGGCGCATCTGATTCGCTTCAACTAAGGACGTTATTTAGTGACGAGTCGTGTGCAGGTGGCTGAAGAAAGTCGCCTGCACACAACTTCTATTCTGAATATCCGCAGGGATGTTGCGCACCTTTATTCACACACGTTTTTACTGAAGATCTTCCGTTAGAAAGGAAGGAAAGCATGCATCGATATATTATCAAGCGGTTATTGTTCCTGATCCCCACCGTGCTTGGTGTTACCCTGATCATCTTCATTGTTATGAGTATTACGCCCGGTAACCCCGGTCGTATGATCCTGGGACCCAACGCTAATGCGGCGGAGGTCGAGGCAATGAACGAAGAGCTGGGCTATAATGATCCGGTTGTTGTCCGTTGGTTTAATTACTTGAAAGATATCGTCACCAAGGGCAGCTTTGGTCAGTCCTACTCTACCAAGTTGGACGTTTTTGATGAACTTTGGCCCCGGTTTTTGGTCACTTTGCGTCTTGCCATTTTAGTTCTTATACTATCGATAAGCATAGGCGTCCCGTTGGGTATTTTGTCAGCAGTAAAACAGAATTCGCTGATGGACACCATCCCCACGATGATCGCCTTTTTCCTGGCTGCCGTGCCTAGCTTTGTTGTCGGTATCCTACTTATGTACATCTTCGCTTTGAAGCTGAACTGGTTCCCATCCTTCGGCCTGAAATCAGCGAAGCACTATGTACTGCCGGTTATTGCAGCCACGATCTGTGAGCTGTCTGCCTATCTGCGTTTCACCAAGTCCTCCATGCTGGAGGCCATTCGTCAGGACTATGTCCGCACCGCCCGCGCCAAGGGCGTTGCCGAGCGCACGGTTATCTGGAAGCACGCTCTAAAGAACGCGCTGCTGCCCGTGGTCACCTCCATCGGTATGCGTTTCGGCTGCCTGCTGGCCGGCATGGTCACCACTGAGCAGCTGTTCTCCATCCCGGGCGTCGGATCTCTGATCGTTGAGTCCATCAGCACGAAGGATGAGCCCATGATCATTGGTTGCGCCGTTATGGTGTCCATCTGCTTCACGCTGCTGATGATCGGCGTAGACGTGATCTATGCGTTCATTGACCCGCGTATCCGGGCCAAGTACAGTAAGGGAGGGTGATCTCGATGGCTAAAACTTATACTTGTCCTGCCAGCAATATGCTCGATGGCGAGGATATCAACTTCAAGCGTCCCAGTCAGGCCAAAGAGATCCTTCGCCGACTGAAAAAGAATAGGGGCGCAATGATCGGTCTGTTTCTGCTGATCTGCATTATTCTGGTCGTCATTTTTGCGGACGTTATCGCCAGTTATGAGGCTGGTGTTGTCCAGATCGCCGACAACAAGCTGGCCCCCATGTCCTCTGAGCATCCTCTGGGCTGCGACAGCTATGGCCGTGACGTTCTGTCCCGTCTGGTGCATGGCGCCCGTAACTCGCTGTTGGTGGCAGTTGCGTCTTCCATCAGCTCCTGCCTGTTCGGCTGCACGCTGGGCGCTATCGCCGGCTACTTCGGCGGCAAGGTCGATATGTTGATCATGCGTGCTCTGGACATCTTCATGTCCATCCCCGATCTGCTGTTCACCATGGTGGTCGTGGCCGCCCTGGGCTCCAGCATCCCCGTGCTGATCATCGCAATGACCCTGGCATACTTCACAAACTATGTCCGTCTGGTTCGTTCCGGCGTTCTGAATTTGGTCGACCAGGAGTATGTTGAGGCTGCCCGCGCCGGCGGATCCAGTTCTGCCCGTATCATCATCAGCCATATCATCCCCAACACGCTGGGCATCATCCTGGTCAACGTGACCCTGAATGTCTCCAGCCTGGTCATCTATCAGTCCACCCTGAGCTTCATTGGACTGTCCCTGCCTGCCCCCGCACCTGAGTGGGGCTCCATGCTGTCCAGTGCCCGTGTTGATATGCTGCGTGCTCCTTTGCTGGTGCTGTTCCCCGCACTGGCCATCGTTCTGACTGCTTTCTCCGTGAACCTGTTGGGTGATGGCCTGCGCGACGCTATGGACCCCCGTCTGAAGAGTTGATGCCGGCAGAAAGGAATTATCATCATGAGTAACACAGAAAAGATGTTAGACATTAAGGATCTGAGCGTCATCTACAAAACCGACCTGGAGACTGTGTACGCCGTCAACGACGTCACCCTCTCTCTGGAAAAGGGTGCCACGCTGGGTCTGGTGGGCGAGACCGGCGCTGGTAAAACCACGCTGGCACTGACGCTCATGCGCCTTCTGCCCGAGCGTACCGGCAAAGTCACTTCCGGCTCCATCACCTTCGAGGGCGAGAGCATCGTAGATCTGCCGGAGGCACATATGCGCAAGATCCGCGGTGATAAGATCGCCATGATCTTCCAGGATCCCATGACCTCCCTGAACCCGGTGCTGACCGTGGGCGAGCAGATCGCCGAGGCGCTGCAAGTCCACAACGAGGCGGGCCGCTCCAAGGAGGAGATCGAGGCTCGCGTCGATGAAACCCTGACCCTGGTGGGTATTCCCCCTGCCAGAAAGTCCGAGTATCCCCATCAGTTCTCCGGCGGCATGCGTCAGCGTGTCGTGATTGCTATTGCACTGTCCTGCGAGCCCGATCTGCTGATCGCAGACGAGCCCACCACCGCCCTGGATGTTACCATTCAGGCACAGGTGCTGATGATGATCCGCGATTTGCGTGACCGTCTGGGCACCTCCATGATTATGATCACCCATGACCTGGGTATCGTGGCGCAGACCTGCGATAATGTGGCTGTTATGTACGCCGGTGAGATCATCGAGCTCGGCACCGCTGAGGATATCTTTACCCACACCAAGCACCACCCCTACACAGACGGTCTGTTTGCCTCTCTGCCCAATCTCAAATCGAAAACGACCCGTCTGCAGCCCATCGCTGGGTTGATGCCGGATCCCACCAATCTACCTAAGGGCTGCAAATTTGCACCGCGCTGCGGCAAGTGCATGGAGATCTGCAAGGAGGTACCTCCGGAGGTCTATACCGATGGCACGCACTCCATCCGTTGCCATCTCTTTCACCAGGAAAAGGAGGACTAAGCTATGGCAGAAGAGAGAATCCCTCTGATTGAGACCGTAGACCTGAAAAAGTATTTTAAGGTAGGCGACAAGTCCTTCCTGCACGCAGTCGACGGTATCAACATGAAAGTATACGCCGGCGAGACCATCGGCGTGGTCGGCGAGTCCGGCTGCGGAAAGAGCACGCTGGGTCGCACCATTCTGCGCCTGATTGAGCCCACTTCCGGACAGATCCTGTATAATGGCGATGATATTACCAAGTACAATACCAGGCAGATGAAGAAAATGCGTCAGGAACTGCAGATTATCTTCCAGGACCCGTACGCAAGTCTTGATCCCCGCAAGTCCGTCATTGAGATCATTGCCGAGTACATGATCATCAACAAGACGCTGCCCAAGAAACGCGAAATCTTTAACCGCGCTGCACATCTGATGGACGTGGTCGGTCTGGCCCGGCGCTATGCTACGGCATATCCCCACGAGCTGGACGGAGGTCGCCGTCAGCGTATCGGCATTGCCCGTGCGCTGTCCGTCAACCCCAAGTTCATCGTCTGCGACGAGCCTGTTTCCGCGCTGGATGTCTCAATTCAGGCACAGATCCTCAACCTGCTGATGGACCTGCAGGATGACATGGGCCTGACCTATATGTTCGTGACCCATGACCTGAGCGTTGTCAAGCACATCTCTGATAACATCATGGTTATGTACCTTGGCCAGTGCCTGGAGCTCACCAGTTCCGACGAGCTGTTCGCAAAGCCTGTGCATCCCTACACCCAAGCTTTGCTGTCCGCCATTCCGGAGCCGGATATCTCCATGCGCAACAAGGAGATTAAGGTCATCAAGGGCGAGGTGGTCAGCCCCGTGGATCCCAAGCCCGGCTGCCGCTTTGCCGCCCGCTGCGAGCATTGCCAGGAGCGGTGCCACCAGGAGGCTCCCGTTTTGAAAGAAGTTTCCCCCGGCCACTTCGTTGCCTGCCACCTCTGCGGCGATTGATTCCGCAAAGGTGTGCTTCGCGCCGATAAGCTTATCAATGCCAACAACTGAAGGACAAATAACGCATTACACAAAAAAGTGGAAATACTTTGGTAAAATGGCGCATTGAAAAATGAAAAAGGCATTCAAAATTGCAAAGGAAGCAATTGCGATAAGGGGATGCCGAGATGAAACGGGAGAAAATATGTGATCTAACCAACTTCATCTCGGTAAAGAGATTGCGTACCTGGGCCTGAAACGCTTTTTATCAATGGATGGAGAGGGCACAGGCAATGGGGCACATCCAGCGCCTAAAAGAGAATTGAAGATTGTCCCGCAAAGCCTGATTCTGTTCGACCAGGGCTATCCGGACGCAAAATTCCTCGCTTTCCTCCAGGGCAATGGGGGCCGCTTCCCGATGCGCTGCAAAATGAAGTGGAACTATGTGATAGATGAAACACAAAGCGACGATTTCATGTTGGACTTAAACCAGGACGTTTCCTTGCGGGTCATCCGGGTTTGGCTGCCCTCCGGCGAGACGGAAACTCTCATTATAAACCTGCTTGACCTGCGCTATGAGCAGTTTATGCCCTTGTACTTCCGCCGCTGACCGGTGGAAACCAAATACGACATTTTGAGAAACAAACTGGAACTGTGCAATTTTAAGGGCTGCTCCCCCAACGCAATCCTTCAGGACTTCTAGGCAAGTATCCACCTGGCCAATATTGCCGCCGTGCCATCTAAGATGTCGTTGATGAGATTGCTGGTGCTTGTTTCTCCCATTCGCCCTAATCGTTCTTTCTGCCGCGGCCCCGGGCCTAGAAAGGCCAAATTCTGCTTTAACCGCAAATCCAATATCCGACCTTAAGTTGTTGATATTGATAAGCTTATATCTACATTAAAAAAGCAGCACGGCTACGCCGTGAGGCAGAAGAATGTTTAAATTGCGTAAGGGCTTTTCTCGCAGAGCAATATCAAGACTCATGTCTGACCCACACGGGGAAATGAGCGGGTGGATAGGGTGGCCGGGAAAGCACGCGAGACCGCATCTTTCCGGGGCAAAAGGGCCGGAAAGTCTTCTGTAGCAGCGCATGGATAGCTCCCAAGCTGTTCGTAAGGATGAAGTCCCCAGTTCGAATTTGGGTAGCAGCTCCAGACGGAACCCGTTATCCTGCAAGGGATGACGGGTTTTTGCTTTTGTTGGAAGAGAATAGCGGAACAAAAATGGAGCACACGACCTTTACAAACAGCATGGGCAGTCAGGGACTGTACAACCATCTAAAAAGGAAGCCGAGCGTTGCGCTGGTATTTGCGGGAAAAACTCGCTGTAGAAGGCAGCGAGCCCAAAGTTGAGCCCCGTAGAGGAGGAATCAGCGAACTATAGAAAACTACGATTCAGGTGGCGATCCTGTTTCGAGCTGACCGTCCTCAGGAGGAAAACACGGGTGGCTCATGCCTGAGTCCAGTGGCCGTAGAAAACTAATAAAACCTGACATTACATTGTTATGCGCATAAGAGTGCGGCGCAAACAAAAAGGCGGGAGTCCCCTGGCTATTGCGGCTGGGCGGCTCCCGCTCGCTTTTTCCCTTATGGGTTCCCTTGCGCGATTGCTGGGGCTTTCTAGGTATTTCCGGTCCATTCTTCTTCAGACCGGGAGTTACACAGCGGTCGGGCGCATCCAGCGCCTGCCCGTCGCCGCTTCGGCGAAAAAGAAGTCCCGGGAGACAAAACTCTGTCCAGGCCAAAGGCCTGAAAGCCGGCTATTCGTATACAGGCACCCCTGCGGCGACCAGCTTGCTGAGGGCTGCTTTGTCGCCCACCAATACCATGTCGTTGTGGAGCTGAAGAATAGAAGCGGGGCAGAAAGGGGTGATGGGACCGCAGAAGGCATTGTACACTGCGTCGGCTTTGTCGGCGCCGCTGGCGATCAGCAGCACCCGGCGGGCGGCCATAATGCAGCCTATGCCCATGGTGAGCGCCTGGCGGGGCACATCGTCGGCAGAGGCGAAGAAACGGGCGTTGGCGGCGATGGTACTTTCGGTCAGGTCTATCACGTGGGTCGCCTTCACAAAGTTGTCGCAGGGCTCATTGAAACCGATGTGACCGTTATGACCCAGGCCCAGCAGCTGCAGGTCCGCGTAGCCCAGGGAGCGGATTAGCTCGTCATACCGGGCACACTCGGCACCGGGGTCGGCGGCCAGACCGTCGGGTATATGGGTCTTGGCCGCGTCGATATCGATGTGGTCGAAGAAGTTGGCCTGCATGAAGTAGCGGTAGCTTTGGTCATGGGTGGGTGCCAGGCCCTTGTATTCGTCCAGGTTCACAGTGGTAACTTCCTTGAAGCTGAAGTCGCCCTTCTGGCTCCAGACGGCCAACTGCTTGTAGGTCCCCACGGGGGTGGAGCCGGTGGCCAGACCCAGCACACAGGCGGGATTACGGATGACCTCTGCGGAAATGAGGTTGGCGGCGCGACGGCTCATGGCCTCGTAGTCCGACTCCTGATAGATTCGCATGGCTTTGTATCTCCTTTATTCGTTCCAAACGGCCCAGCACTATTTTGCAATGGCGGCGTCGATCATGGCGGAAGCCTCGTCCACCACAGTCAAATCACTGTCGATAAGAGCGGGCAAGGGCTTGCGGACAGAACCGATATCGCAGCCGTGCTTCTTCAGGATGGCCTTCACCACAGCGTACAGATTGCCATGGGCGGAACACATTTTGTAGATGATGCGGCAGATGTCATTCTGGACGGCGGCTGCCTCTGCCACCTTTCCGGCGTAGAACAGGCCCCATACCTTCAGGAACAGCTCCGGCATGACGGCGAAGGTGCCGCCAATCCCTCCGGTGGCGCCCATAGCCAGACCGGAGACAAACTGTTCGTCGGGGCCGTTCATCACCACGAAGTCTGGGCCGCCCTGGTCCTTCCACATCTGGATATCTTGGGTGGGCATGGAGGAGTTCTTCACGCCGATGACTCTGGGGTTCTTCTGCATCTCGGCCAGCAGTGCCGGGGTGAGGGCCACCCCCGCCAGCTGGGGGATGTTGTAGATGATGAAGTCGGTGTTGGGGGCGGCGGCGGAGATATCGTTCCAGTATTCCGCAATGCCATAAGGGGGCAGATGGAAGTAGATGGGCGGGATAGCCGCGATGGCGTCCACCTTCAAGCTCTCAGCGTGGCGGGCCAACTCCTGGGAATCAAGAGTGTTGTTGCAGGCCACATGGGCGATGACGGTGAGCTTGCCCCCCACCTCGGCCATCACATTCTCCAAGATGACCTTCCGCTCTTGGACGGACTGGTAGATGCACTCGCCGGAGGAGCCGCCTACATAGAGGCCCTTGACCCCCTTGCCCAGCAGGTACCGGGCAAGGGCGCGGGTGCGTTCGGGGGAAATATTGCCTGCATCATCATAGCATGCGTAGAACGCAGGGATGACACCCAGATATTTTTTGAGCTCCATGTCATTTCCTCTTTTCTTTTTAAAAGGCGATTTTCAGGACCAGCTTGTCAACGTCCTCCGGGGCCTTGGGCGCAAGCTTCGGCAGGTGACCTTCACCGGGGTAGACAAGAAGGAACCGTCCCGGCTCCAGGGTGAACGTGTACTCTGGCGCTCCACGGTACATAATGGAATCCTCATCAGCACGGATCTCCACCTCCGTCAGCGTCTCTATCGGGGCCACCATTACCTGTTCAAGCCCAGACAGAACGATGTGGATATCCAGGTAACGCTCATGGGCTTCCATGAGGGATGACTGGGAGATGGGGACAGTGGTGTAGTTGAAGCGATTGCAGTACACGTCGCTGCCCAAGATTTCAGTCCGCCCCATCGGCAGGGAAAAAAGGTCGGTGGACTGGAGAAAGCGGATCCCCATATCCAGATTTTCCGACAGCCCACGATAACGGGCTATCTCAGAGAGCTTATCATAAATCATAGCAGCCTTCTCCTAACCCGGTCTGAAGCACTTGATATGCCGCGCCATACAGACCGGCCATATTTCCAAGCTTGGCGCCTACCACTTGGACGCCGTGGAATCCGGGGATCAGAAGCGCCTTCGTCCGGGCCTGGACGCCTTGGATGGCGTAGGGCTGCTCCATGACCCCCCCGCCTAGAACCACACGGGGGACATTGTACACATGGATCAGACTGACGATTCCGGCCGCCGCCTGGTCGAGCCAGGCGTCAACGACAGCCCGGACAGAGGGGTCCTCCATGCGTTGGAAGACGGCCCGTCCACTCGTCAAAGAGGGGTCCAAACGGCTGGCGGCCAAACAGAGGGCCGTCGCAGAGGCATACCGCTCATAAGTACCGGCGAAAGGGTCCCGGGGGTCCATATCCTCGGGGTGCAGGATCAGGCCGCCCAGCATTCCCCCGGCAGAGGGGCCGGACCCGTAGTAGAGACGGCCATCCAGAACCACGCCGCCGCCGATTCCGGTGCCGTAGGTGATACAGAGATAGTCCCGTACACCTTGGGCGGCGCCATAGGCCCCCTCTCCGAGCGCCGCCGCGCAGACATCGTTGAGGATGACGGCGGGGACATGGAACCGCGCCTCAAAGAATCCCTTTACATCCATGCCGGTATAGCCAGGCAGGTTTTCGTTGGCGTATCGGATGACCCCGGTACCTGGGTCCACTTGTCCGGCCGTGCTGACGCCGATGAAGTCAAAGGGCAGCAATGGGCGCAACAGAGCTGCAGCACGTTCCAGGACAGCGGGGGCACCGCCCTTGCGGGCCAAGGTATCCCCTTCGACCGTCTGAGTGGGGACCTCCCCCTCAAAAAGGCAGGCCTTGATTTTTGTGCCGCCAATGTCTAACGCGGCAATTCGATATCTGTCACTCATTTCAGTACGGCCACAAAACGCTTTGTGATCTCCAGAGGGCGCGTGATAGCGCTGCCCACTACTGCCGTCAGGACACCCAGATCCATGGCATGGCGCAGATGTTCGGGCGTAATGATATTGCCCTCGGCCACCACGGGCTTTCCACAATTTTTGACCAGATATTCGATCATATCAAAGGGAGGCAGCGGGCAGCCCCTGGTGTAAGGGGTATAGCTGGCCATGGTGGTGCCAATGAGGTCGAAGCCCAGCGCGGCGGCCTCCATACCCTCCTCCACGTTGGAGCAATCCGCCATAAAGAGCTGATCCGGGAACTTGGCCCTGACTTTGGAAAAGAAGGTCTCGATGGTCTCACCGCCTGGTCTGTCCCTGCGTGTGGCGTCTGTGGCGATGATCTCCACGCCGCAGGCCGTCAGGGCATCCACCTCCGCTATAGTGGGGGTGATATAGACATCCGGACAGTCGTCATAGACTTTTTTTATAATTCCGATGATGGGAAGGTCCACCATGTTGCGGATTTCCTTAATATCCGCAACAGTATTAGCCCGGATTCCCACGGCTCCTGCCTGAGAAGCCGCCAGTGCCATACGCCCCATGATAAATGAGCTGTGGAGCGGCTCCTCCGGCAGCGCCTGGCAGGAAACGATAAGCCCGCCCTTGATCCTCTGAAGCGTCTCTTCATTGCCGAGTTTCATATTGCCCTCCCTTCTGGTAGGAAACCTTATGCGTATAACCGCAGCCAAGCGGAAAAGAGGTACATGCTGGACCGGGAATGGGTGTGTTCCTGGTGCTCGAGATAGGTATACTGCCTCGTGCCAGAAAGGCTTTGGAACAGCCGTTCAACGGTGCGGGGCGGACAGGTCGCATCCTCACCGCCGGCGGAGAGCAGTACCGGCATCGTCAGCCGATGGGCATGGCTCACGGTATCCACATACCCCAGCCTCATCCAAAAATCAGCCGCCGGGACAGCCTCATAAATTGGCTGAAGCAGGGAATAGGCGTCGCCCTCCAAGCCGGAACCCGGAAAGTCGGTTAGAAACGGGAGATCCGCACAGACGCAGCGCACCCTTTCAGGCCCCAGGATAGACGCCAGGAGCAGGGAGCCCCCGCCCCCCTGACTGGTGCCGAACAGAGACAGGCGCCGTGGCAGAACCTCCGGCCGGGCCTGGGCCCAGCGGATGGCCAGCAAGCAGTCGGAAAGCCAGTCCCCGTAGCCGCCCGGTATCCCGGCGGCAGTGTTGGGCAAGACCGGCCAGTTTCCGTCCGGGAGCGCCAGCTCATCTCTTGTCTTTTCTGGGGTCACATACCCGAGTGGCGAGACGTGCAGGATGTGATAGCCTAAGTCGGCTATCTGGGGGTGCATGGTAATGGAACCGCCGTACCCCGGCAGGTTGATGAGAAGTGGAGCTGGTGTGTTCAGCGCCGGCTGCCAATAGCCATAAAAAGGCCTCCGCCCGTCGCTGGCAGTAAATTTCACATAGCGGTTCACCAAAGTATTCGGGCTGTTGCCAAAGGGGACGCGGATAGGCATATCATCCAGCACCGCCCCCTCCACCGCTACCTTTTCGCTTCCTATGAGAAGTCCTTCCGCCCAGGCGTCCACCTCGCCGGGTGACGGGTAGGCGGATTCCGCCTCCCGGCGCATCCTCGACAATTTATCCATGGTATATCCCCTCGCACAACTGTCATTGTATATATTATATCGAAAGTACGCTTGCTTTTCTATGTGCTATATGCCTATAATTAGGATGATTCGAGCAATTTTTGCGCCAATCATACATTTGTTAAGGAGGCCTTGCCATGCATATACCACCGTCGTTATATTCCGCCATGCGCTTTAACTTTTTGTATGTCGACCGATACGTGTTCCACAAGGGATGGGTTTACCCTGAGACCTACGTTCCCTACTGCATGCTGCGCTACATTCTGAAAGGGAGTGCCGTGTTTACCATCAACGGAGTGGAATACCAGGTCCACGAAAACCAGGTGGCGTATATTCCGGATAGCTGTATGCTGGAGTGCCATGCACTGGGGGATGATTTTGAGTTCATCAGCATTCGCTTTACCGTTACCGTGCGCCTTAACGACAACGATTTCCTGGCGGAGTTTTTCCATATCCCGCCGGTCACCGAAAACGCCGAGCAAGCGGTCCTTTCCTATTTTCAGGAGGTCCACTGCAACGCAACCAGCAGAAACTCCAGCCGTCTGTTCCGCATCAGGGGGAACTTGGAGCTTATCCTGGCCTGGCTGGTAGAGCAGACCCCGGAGGCCGTGTTGGAGGAGAGCGAAGGTCATGAAGCCGACTTTTCTATTGAAAGTATCCGGCATCGGGAGGCACGGTCCTCTGCCATCAAACAGGACCCGCGCATCCAAGTGGTGGTGGACTACTTTATCGCCCATCCCACGGAGCCCTTTGATACCAAATTTCTGAGCGACATGGCCCAGATGAGCCCCAGTTCCCTCCGGCGCCATTTCAAAGAGCACACGGGCAAATCGCCGGGTGATTTTGTCAAAGAACTGCGGATGGTGACGGCGGCCCGCCGCCTGCTGGTGACGAATGACCGGGTCTCCACCATTGCATACGAGCTGGGCTTTGACGACCAGAACTATTTTGCCCGCATGTTCAAATCGGTGTTCGGTGTCTCACCCAACCAATACAGAAAGGCATCCCGGGAGTAGACCTGATGTTAAAACAACAGTTTTTTGATTGTTTTATGCTAATTTTAAGCTAGCTATGGTCTATGAAACTTGGAAGCTCTTTCCTATAATAAACTTGTAAGACGGTTTGCACAAACAATGCGCGAGATAGAAGGAGGAAATTATGAAAAAGGCTATGTCTCTGTTTCTGGCCGTCCTGATGGCGGCGACACTGCTCACGGGGTGCGGCCCGTCCGGTTCAACTCCCTCTTCCCAGACCCCTGACACTCAGGCACCCTCCGCCAGCCAGTCTGCCCAAACCGACGAGCTTGAGGGCGAGATCACGTTCTGGCATTCTTTTACCCAGGGTCCCCGGCTGGAGACCATTCAGGCTGCGGCGGATCAGTTCATGACGGATCATCCCAAGGTAAAAATCAATATCGAGACCTTTTCCTGGGCCGACTTCTACACCAAGTGGACCACGGGTCTGGCCTCCGGCAACGTCCCCGATATGTCCACCGCTCAGGCGGGCCAAGTGGTGGAGATGATCAACGCCGATGCCATCATACCCCTGGACGATCTGATCGACGATATCGGCCGGGACCGCTTCTATGAGTCTCCCCTTCAGGAGATGACCTACTCCGACGGCAACTGCTACGCCGTGCCCATCTACTCCCACGCTTTCGTCATGTGGTACCGCAAAGATCTGCTGGAGAAGTACAATCTGGAGGTCCCCACCACCTGGGACGAGTTTAACACCGCGGCCACCGCGATCACCAAGGGCGAGAACGGCGCCGTATATGGCTGTTCCGTGCCTATGGGCACCAACGACCTCTACGCCACCTGTTTCCTGGATGTCTATGTAGGCAGCCACGGCGAGTCGCTGCTGACGCCCGAGCACAAAGCCAATCTGACCAGCGATACCGCCATACAGGGGATCAAGTTCTGGACCGATATGTACAAGAATAATTCCCCTGCCGATTCCATCAATTATAATACTCTGGATCAGGCGACATTGTACTACCAGGGCAAGAATGCGTTCGACTTTAACTCCGGTTTCCATATTGGCGGCGTGGAGTCCAACACCCCCGAGCTGATGGACTATATCGACTGCGCCCCTGTACCCACCATCAACAAGGGAGACCAGCCCGACTACATCGTCAACAACATGCCCCTGGTGGTATGGAAGAACTCCAAGCATCCGGAGATTTGCAAGGCGTTCATTGAGTATTTCTACCAGCCCGACGTGTACATCCCCTTCCTGCACTCCGTCCCCGTAGGTATGCTGCCCGCACTGAAAGAGATCACCGATGATCCCGCTTTCCTAGCCGATCCCACCATTCAGAAGTACCAGCACGCGATGGAGGTCATCAGCGATGCCCTGAGTCACGGCACTTATGTCGGCATGGAATACGGCCCCTGTGTGGAGGCCGGTATCCTGGCCAATCAGCGGGTGGTGGAGAACATGTTCCAGGACATTGTACTCAACGGCACGCCGGTGGAACAGGCGGCCAAGGCGGCCAATGACCAGCTCAACGACCTGTTTGCAACTGCAACCGGCTAAAGGACGCCCGGAAAAGGAAACAAGGAACCCAGGATACGGCGGGGGCGAATATTTGTCCCCGCCGTGGTTCTGAAAGGGGTTGGCAATATGCGAAGCCGTAAACGAATGATAGCAAAAGTTACCGGCTTTTGCTTCATACTCCCTGCAATGCTGGTGGTGCTGCTTCTGCTGCTCTATCCGGTGATGTCCAGCATCTTCTACAGCTTTACCAACAAGAATCTTATCAAGCCGGCCTATTCTTTTGTCGGGTTTGAAAATTATGCAAAAATCCTCACAGATCCGGTCTTCTGGGCGGCGTTTTGGACCAATATCAAGTGGACGGCGGCATCCTTGCTGGGGCAGCTTCTGGTCGGATTTACCGGTGCCTTGGCACTCAACCGCATCCGCCATGCGGCAGGGGTCTACCGCACATGCCTCATTATACCCTGGGCTTTCCCCTCCATCGTTTTAGCCTTTTCCTGGAAATGGATTTTAAACGGTGTCTCCGGCTTCCTGCCGAATTTTTTGGTCCAGGTTGGCCTTTGTGCCACGCCGCCGCAGTTTTTAAGCAGCGCTGGGCTTGTCTTCCCAACTTTGGTTTTTGTAAACATCTGGTTTGGCGCGCCACTGATTATGGTCAACATCCTCTCTGCCCTCCAAACAGTACCCAAGGACCAATATGAGGCGGCGCAGCTGGATGGAGCCTCAGCCTGGCAGTCTTTTATCCATATCACGGTTCCACATATCCGTATGGTGGTCGGGCTCCTGGTGGTGCTGCGCACCATCTGGGTCTTCAACAGCTTTGATATCATCTACCTCATCACTGGCGGCGGCCCTGCCAACCTGACGCAGACCGTGCCCATTTACGCCTACAACCTTGGCTGGGGGCTGAAGCAACTGGGCCGTTCCTCCGCGGTGACGGTACTGCTGCTACTCTTCCTGCTGGTGGTGTGCGCCCTGTACTTCCGCCTGCTGAATAAATGGGAAAAGGAGGGTGAATGATGCGCAAAAAAAGGCGGCTTCGCCGCGGCTGGCTAGGTGATGTCATCAGTTATGCTTATCTGACCATCCTGGCCGCCATTGCCGCGTTTCCACTGTTGTGGATTCTCCTCTCCTCCGTCAAGAGCAAGGGTGAGCTCACGGGCAACCCTACCGCCATCCTGCCTAAGGAAATCACCTTTGATTTTTTCAAGACCGTGCTGGGACAACTCCATTTTAACGTCAATATCGTCAACAGCATCATCGTGGCCGGTTGTACGACGCTGATCGCTATTACCATTTCCGCTCTGGGGGCTTACGGCGTGGTCCGTTTCTTTCCCAAGTTTGGCAAGGTTTTGACCCGGGTGCTTATCACCACCTATATGTTCCCACCCATCCTGCTGGCGGTGCCCTATTCCATCATCATGGGCAAGGCGGGGATGATGAACAACCGCGCGGGCCTCATCATTGTGTATCTGTCTTTCGCGGTGCCCTACGCCGTATGGCTGCTGGTGGGCTTTTTCCAGACTGTGCCCCTGGAAATCGAAGAGGCGGCCCGGGTGGATGGCGCCAACAAGTTGCAAGTATTCGGTAAAGTGGTCCTGCCCATCGTAGCCCCCGGCGTGGTGGCCGTAGCCATCTACACCTTTATCAACGCCTGGAACGAGTTCCTTTACTCCCTGATTTTAATGAACAGCAGCGACAAAATGACTGTGGCTGTGGCGCTGAAATCTTTGGGAGGGCAGGAAGTCATGGATTGGGGCGTCATGATGGCCGCCTCCGCCCTGGTAGTAGTGCCCTCCGTGGTCTTCTTCATGCTGATTCAGAAGAAAATAGCTGGTGGGTTGGCACAAGGTTCCATTAAATAATATTTTCTACATCAAAGGGGGAATCACTATGAAAACCATTGGCTACGCAATCGTCGGGACCGGGTATTTTGGCGCTGAACTGGGCCGTATCCTAAATGAGCAGGAAGGGGCCAGGGTGGTGGCGGTGCTGGACCCGGACAATGCTCCGGCCATTGCTCAAGAGCTTCACTGCGACCTGGAGACTGATTTGGAGGTTTTGTGTGCCAGGCCGGATGTAGATGCTGTGATTGTGGCTACGCCCAATTACCTCCATAAGGAGCCGGTTCTCTGTGCTGCCCGGCACAAAAAAAACATTTTCTGTGAAAAGCCCATCGCCCTGAGTTATGCCGACTGTGACGAGATGGTACGCGCCGCGGAGGAGAATGGCGTGGTTTTCATGGCGGGGCACGTGATGAACTTCTTCCGCGCCGTTCGCCGGACCAAGCAGTTCATTGCCGAAGGCAAGATCGGAAAGGTCCTCTACTGTCATTCCGCCCGGAACGGCTGGGAGGAGGAGCAGCCCTCGGTTAGTTGGAAAAAGATCAGGGCCAAGTCCGGCGGCCACCTCTATCATCATATCCACGAGCTGGACTGTATCCAATTCCTCATGGGTCCCGCCACCGAGGTTACGATGGTAGGCGGCAATGTGGCCCATCAGGGGGAACACTTCGGGGACGAGGATGATATGCTTTTCCTTCAGTTGGAGTTTGGCAACAATACCTACGCCGTGGTGGAATACGGCTCCGCTTTCCACTGGCCGGAGCACTATCTGCTGGTCCAGGGCACTGAGGGAGCCATCCGTATCGATATGTTCAACGTGGGTATGACGGTAAAGACCGCCGATGGGGAGGAGCATTACCTGGTTCACGAGTCCAAAGAGGAAGATGACGAGCGCACCCGGATCTACCACAGCACGGAGATGGACGGGGCCATTCAGTATGGCCACCCCGGCAAGAAGCCGCCGCTGTGGCTCCACGGCATTATGAAAAATGAGATGAGGTTCTTCAACAGCGTCATGCACGGTGAGCCAGTCCCCGACGAGTTCAAGCCGCTCTTGAACGGCAGGGCCGCCCGGGCGGCCATCGCCACTGCAGACGCCGCCACACGCTCACTTCGGGAGAATCGGAAGGTGAAAGTAGAGGAGATCATCGGCTAAAACTGTGTTTGTATTTAGGAAGTAAGAAGCCTAAGATGTGTTTTGAAAGGAAGGCATTCTATGAAGCAGAAGCATTTGCTTCGAACGTTTTCTGCCTTGGCGCTTGCGATGTGTATCTCTTTTTCCATTGCAGTACCGACTGGCGCGGCCTCCGCTGGGACAGCCCAGGGGAACACACTTGCGGAAGCGCTGGAGCGCGCTGCAGCCAACGGCTTCTGTTACCGCTATGATGGCGACGATCAGGTTTTCGACGGCAGCCGTATCGTCAATGGTACAGCACAGGACATCTCCCGTCTAAAAGCAAGCGTCCAGGGTACGCTGCTGATTCGTTATCAGAGCGCGGCTGCTGCGAACCAGGTCCTCTTTGCCGCAGGAAAAGATACCGCTGTGGGGCACTATGGCGCGGTATTGGCAAATAAAGTGCCGGCGGTAAACCTTCAACGGATCGATTTCCCTGACGGTATGGTGGCAAATCTCTCTGGAACGGCAGTCGGTCAGGACTGGCACACCTTTGTTTACAGCGTTGATGCTTCCGACCCGGAGGTAAAGACAGCCAAGACCGTGACCAGCTTCGATGGAAGTGCTACTACGCAATTTCCCAACTATGCTTCCTGGTTCAACCAAAACGCTGATGTCAACGACATTCAGTTCTTGAACATCGGCGGTACCTCCGGTGCACTGGCAAACTCCAATAATAACGCGAATTTCGTGGGCAGGATTGCTTTCGTGGCGTTCCTCCCAGAGGTGTTTACGCAGGCTGAGGCGGCCGCGCTCAGCAGCGAAACCTGGCCGCCCTCCGCAGTGCCTGTCTATTCAGCTCAAAATATCACGATCAACAGCGCCGCAGATGCAGTAGAGCTTAGCTCCGCACTGGTAGATACGCTGAAAGGCCTCCACAATGCCAGCATAATTGTAAAATACCAGAATACCAATACAGGAGTGGGCTCTTTTTTCAGCATCAGCGACCCCACCAAGGTAAACGCCCATTTCCATGTCTATGAGAGCGGAAATACCTTTGGCTTCGAGTTGCGCAACAGTGATAACCCGAAGTATTCTGGTACATGCAGGGTGTACGGTGGAGAACTCAATACCGTTGCTTTTAAGGCGGAGGCCGGCGTAGGATACAAGCTGTTTGCAAACGGCGCATTGGGCAGTACTGTTTCCAAGACCGGAACGGACTACCTCTTCCTGGACGGCATGAGCGGATTGACTACAGCTTTCGTGGGCAAGCTGAAGCGATCCAACGACCAGAACAGCTACCCCTTCACCGGCACCATTGAATCCATTGAAATCTACGCTACAGCTCTGACAGATGAGGAACTGATTGACCGCACGAAGGACACAGCCCGGGAATCCAACGCGATCTTCTTCAACGGAGATGCTACCGGCTCCACGTTCTTCCGTATTCCTTTCCTGCTTGCCGCCTCCGATGGAACCTTGATTGCGGGTACAGACGCCAACTTCGGCAGTACCGGCGACAGCGCGGAAAATATCGACGCGGCGATTCGTATTAAACCGAATGCCGCCGCCCATGACATCATGGAAGGATGGCTGGACGCCTCTGTGCCTGACGTGCTCCACATGAGGGACTACGCTGATGAGTACGGATATAAACAGAAGTCCGCCTCTTTCATCGACGGCGTGATTGTTGAGGATACAGTCCACACAGACCGCGTTCTGCTCCTCATTGACGCCTTTGCCTGGAATGGCGGCGGATTCCAATGGCTCAATGTAGATCAGTATGGTCAAGCCCATGGCGGCACTGCCAGAAGCGTTGCCCTTGGCGACGGCTTCTGCACCATTGGCGGCCAGAAGTATCTGCTCCTCTCCGACCAGAATATCAAGTCCGGCAATATCAATATGAATGTGGATCGCAGCAAGTTTAACTATGCAGCCGACATATATGGGGCCAAAAATGCGGACGGGCGCTATAATGTCTACCACCTTACCGGTACGCCGTTGCCCTACACTTCCAGCGGTACACCGGTGGATGACAGCGGGCTCTCCCTGGGTGCACTTTCTGAGTATAGCCTGGGGGAAAATTACGAACTCTATAAGGATGGGACGGCTCTGACCGTTACGCAAAAATCCTCTGACGCCGCGGCTCCATCCGTCTCTGTTCCAATGAAAATTTTCTACGAGGACTCGGAGCTCCAAGTCTACAACACCAACTACATCATGCAACTTTATTCGACGGACAGCGGTCGGACTTGGCACACGGACAAGCTTATCACGGGTATGGTCAAGAGAGAAGAATCCCACTACTACCTCACTGGGCCGGGCCACGGTATCCAACTCCAGCACGGTGAGCATGCGGGCCGGCTGGTCGTGCCCATTTACTTCCAGGGCGAAGGCGGTGGCGGGCTCACCGGATCTGCTCACACGGAAGTCATTTACAGTGACGACGGCGGCGTGACCTGGGCACATGGGGAACCGCTGCCGAATACACTGGGGCACGAATCGGTCATTGTAGAGCTCCCCAACGGCAACCTGCAAATTTTTATGCGCAATACCGCATCTTCGGGCGGTAAGTGTAAGACGGCTACCAGCCTGGACGGGGGCCTCACTTGGGTTGAGGTCCACTCCACCTTCGGCGATAACAGCGCCGGGACCAACAGCCAGCTATCCGCCATCGCATACAGCCAAGACGTGGTGTCCGCAAAGGACGGCCAATCTTATCCGGCAGTCCTTCTGTCCATGGCTTACAACAGGAGCAGGACCGATGGACGCATCTATGTAGGGCTGCTTAAGGAAAACGGTACTTATGATAACGGGAGCACCAAGTATGAAATTGATTGGGAGTACAAGTATCAGGTCACGGCAGCCGATGAGCTTTTTGCATACAGTAGCATGGTAGAACTCTCTAATGGCAAAGTCGGCATGATCTATGAGGCATCCCCAACCAATTCCTGGGCGGATGGACTACAGTATATGTACTATGGCGAATACGACATCGATAGCTTAACAAGCCAGCCTCTGCAGTAACCTTTTTTAAAAGTGCCGGGGCGCGTACCGCCAGTCGCTTCGGATGATAAAAAGCGTGCTGAAAAACGCAGAGACCGGGCCCCTCTAATGGGGCCTGATCTCTGCGTTTGCTTTTGGCGCTACCAAAGACACATCCCTTGGCTATGCCGGGGATAAAAATAGCTTATAGCACGGGGAAAAGGCAAAAAAGTGCCGGGCAGGAAACTTATCGTTTCCTGCCCGGTTTTTCTGGAGCGGAGAGCCGGGGCCTCTACCGGCGGAGGTGCTTAGAAAAAGAGCTCAGGCTCCCGGCGCTTTGCGCACATGGCTTCAAACCCCTTGGCGGCCACTTCGAAAACGGGACCTCTATAGCCTCTGGCCTGCGTGGGGCACAGATAGATACAGGCGCCGCAGGAGATGCAGGTGTCAGTACGGGTGAGCCAAGGCGTTTCCAGAGGGATAGAATGGGTGGGACAATTTTTGGCGCAGGCATAGCATTTCATGCAGTTCTGGTTGCATTCAGGCTGAAAAGGAACGCCCTTGGCCTTTTTGTAGGGCCGGTTTCCCTTTATATGGATCGGGGTGTGCGCGTCCGGGTCGAATCCTGAGAGCTTTTCCCGGCACATGGCGCCAAACTCCGCCATGCGCCGCCTGTCGTCCTCATCGGGCCGACCGGCGGCGACCTTGGTGAAGATGGAATGCTGCGCCACGAAAGCCGCTCCTGCAATTACGCAGAATCCGTTTTCCTCCAGCAGGTCCTGCAGCTCCACCAGAGCGTCGTCATAGTCGCGATTCCCATATACAGCCACAGCGATGGCGGGATTTCCATGCCCTTTCAGATGAGCCAGCAGCATTTCCCGGCAAATACTCGGAATACGCCCGGCATACACCGGCATGGAGACAAGAACTGGCTCTCCGGCGGGAAGCGTCCACTCCTCCGTCAAGGGCCGGCCAAGCAGATCCCGCTCCAGCACCTTTTCCTGGTGGCCTAAGATGGCCCGTGCAGTCTTTTTGGTAGTTCCCCGGGGACTAAAAAAAATGGAAGTCATGGATCTACATCCTTTCTGTCGGTTGTGCGTGAGGACAGGGCTATTATAGCATACATTTCACGCTTTGGGGCAAAAAGTGAAAAGACGACAAGCCGCGCAGGAGGGACAGAAAACGTGGCCAAGTGAAAGCAGTAAAAGTTGTTACATTTTTTATTAAACATATATGAAATGGTTGAAATCTGTGATAAAATAAGCGGCAGGGGCCGGGAAGCCCCGAGGGGGTGGGTGCATAATGGTCAAGTGGTCCCTAGCGGCGGAACTTCTGGCCGCGATGATGATCGTGGTTTTGATGGCCTATTACCGGGAAAAGAAAATGGCTGTGACGCGAAAGGGCAAAGTCTACCGGAGCTGTCTGGGATTGTCTCTCGCCACGGTCCTTCTCAATGCGGTCTGTGTATATACCATTGAGCATACGGAGCAAGTCCCCCGGGCGGTCAATCTAATTTTGAACAGCGCATATTTTTTGGTCGCTGTGCTCACCTGTTCCGTCATAGTCCTCTATCTCTGCTATCTCATTTTAGAGCATGTCTATGACAAGCGACACCTGAGATGGGCATCGCTGTGTATATCCGGGGCGACCCTGGGATATTTACTGCTGGTTCTGTGGAATTTGAGCAGCGGTGTCCTGTTTTCCTTTGATCCGGCCGGAAACTACCGCCGCGGACCGCTGAACCGCATCGGCTATGCCCTTATGGCGGCGGAACTGCTCCTGCTGGCAGTCTGCTATGTGCAGAACCGCGCCAGTGTGAACCGCCCCATGGTGAAACTGATGCACATGCTTCCGCCTCTTGCCATTTTCCTCACGGCGTTTCAGCTCGCTTATCCCCAGATCCTACTCAACGGCATGATGATGGCCATGGCGGACCTGATTCTTTTTATCAGCTTCCAAAGCAGCCGGATCGAGACGGATGGTCTCACGGGCATTGGGAACCGGAACAGCTTTTTTGCCGAGCTCTCCCTGCGGGTAGCGGGCCGCCAGCAATTTCAGATCGTGCTCCTTTCGCTGCAGCAGTTCGTCACCATCAACCAGCGGTTTGGACATCAGCGGGGGGACGCTTTTCTCTACGAGGTCGCCCGATATCTGGATGGCCTATGTCGGCAGGCCCGTGCCTTTCGGTTCGGGAATGTGGAGTTTGCAGTCGTTTTCCCCTGGAGGGGAGAAACGGAGGCCACGGACAACTTGCAGAAGCTGCGGGAGCGGTTTCAGCGGAATTGGAGGTTGGGAGAGGTGGAGACCCGGCTCACCGCCCGCTTTGCAGAGCTGATTTGTACCGGCCAGAGTTGGAGTCAGACCCAGATCATCGAGGGCTTGGAATATGGTCTCCGGCTGGCCAAGGCAGGGCCGGAAGATACCGTCCGATTCAACGAGCGGACCGCCGCCCTGCTGGAAAAAGAAAGGATGCTGGTCAATATCATGCGCCGCTCGGTTTTGGAGCGGAGGTTCCAGGTCTGGTACCAGCCGATCTACGACTGCCAGAGCGGCGCCTTCACCTCTGCAGAGGCGCTGCTCCGGCTCCAGGACTACGAAGGGAATATGATCTCGCCGGCGGAGTTTATTCCGCTGGCCGAGGAGACGGGGCTCATTGGAGAGCTGAGCTGGATCGTGTTGGAGGGAACCTGTCGCCTGTTAGGGAGTGGGCGGGCGCCTGACCTGAGGTCGGTTTCGATCAATCTCTCCATGCAGCAGTTTGCGGAGCAAGAGCTGATTTCCCGCATTGTGGACAGCCTGGACCGGAACGGCGTGCCCCATGACCGGCTCAAGGTGGAGATCACGGAACGGGTGCTGCTCCAGGATATGGACCGGATGCGGACCGCCATGGCCGAGATGGCGTCCAGGGATATCCATTTTTACTTGGATGACTTCGGGACGGGATACTCCAATCTCTCCTGTGTGCTGGACCTGCCGTTTGAATGCGTCAAGCTGGACCAGAGCCTGGTGGCGGAATTTCCGGATGACCAGCGGGCTGATCTGCTGGTCCGCACGCTGGTGAGCCTTTTCCACAACATGGGCTTGCAGGTGGTGGCGGAGGGGGTCGAGGCGGCGCCACAGGCGGAGGCTCTGGCGCGTTACGGAGCGGACCGGATCCAGGGCTACTATTATGCAAGGCCCATGCCGGAATCCGAACTGATCCCCTTTCTCAAGGAAAAGAACCACGCGCCGCGGGGCGGCGCAAAAGAAGTTTTGGTGTGAGGTGAGGGTATGGACAGCCTGTCCATGACGGTGGTGGCCAGAATTCGAAGCGATTTCCCCACAAAATTCGGCATTCCCCGCCAGAGCGGCCTGGTAGAGGCCCTCAAGGCCTCCGTCATCTTCGAGCCGGAGTATCGGAACCCGGATGCCCTGCGGGGGCTGGAGGGATTTTCCCACCTCTGGCTCATCTGGCAGTTTTCCGAGGCGGTGCGGGACGGCTGGTCTCCCACCGTGCGCCCGCCCCGCCTGGGCGGAAACACGCGGATGGGCGTGTTCGCCACCCGGTCCCCCTTCCGGCCCAATCCCATCGGCCTGTCCTGTGTCAGGCTGGAGAGGGTGGAGCAACACCCCGCCCTGGGGCCGGTGCTGCTGGTGTCGGGGGCGGACCTGATGGACGGAACCCCCATTTTGGACCTCAAGCCGTATCTCCCCTATGCGGACTGCCGCCCGGAGGCGTCCTGCGGCTTTGCCGGTCCGGACGGGGGGAAGCTGCTGGAGGTGGAATTGCCGGAGCGCCTGCGGGCGCTGGTACCGGAGGAGAAGCGAGAGGCATTGCTGGGCATACTAGCCCGTGATCCGCGCCCCTCCTACCAGCAGGACCCCGGACGGGTCTACGGCATGGATTTCGCCGGGCTCAACATCCGATTTTCTGTGGAGGGGCAGGTGCTCCGCGTCTGCGGGGTCCGGCCCATCCCATAACTACAGCGCAAGAACGCGCCGCGGGGAATTCTCCCGCGGCGCGTCCCTACAACAGATTATTTTACCAGTTGGCGGCCGATGATATCCCGCTGGATCTGGTTGGTGCCCTCAAAGATCTGGAAAATCTTTGCGTCACGCATGAGCTTTTCCACCGGATACTCCTTGGAGTAGCCGTTGCCGCCGAAGATCTGAACGGCGTCGGTGGTCACCTTCATGGCGGCGTCACTGCAAAAGCACTTGGCGACGGCGGTGAGTTTTTTGTCAAAGATGCCGGCGTTGGCCGCGCGGCAGACCGCCCAGACCATCTGACGGGCGGACTGGACCTGCATCTCCATGTCGGCCAGCATGGCGGCGATCACGCCCTTCTTGCAGATGGGCTGGCCGCCGACCACACGCTGCTTGGAGTAGGCCACGGCCTCGTCCAGCGCGGCCTGCGCCAAGCCCACGCAGTTGGCGGAATTGGCGGGGCGGGAGACGTTGAGGATGCGCATGGCGATGCTGAAACCCTCGCCCTCCTCGCCCAGACGGTATTTGTCTGGCAGGCGCATATCGTCGAAGAAGAGGGAGCAGGTGTGCACGTTGCGGAATCCCATCTTGTCCTCGTGGTGGCCGGCGTCAAAGCCGGGGGTACCCTTCGGGATCATGAAGGCGGTAATGCCCTTGGAGCCCTTGGACTTGTCGGTTACGGCAAAGGTCACGACGATATCGGCACAGTCCCCGTTGGTGATGAAGGTCTTGCCGCCGTTGATGATGTATCCGTCGCCGTCCTTACGGGCGGTGGTGGCCATGTCCACCGCATTGGAACCGGCGCCGCTCTCCGTGAGGGCGAAGGCAATGACGCCGCCGGCAGTCATGGCTTCCGCGGCCATATGGCGCTGCTCTTCCGTGCCGGCCAGGCGGAAGGGGGTGAAGCCGAATCCCGTCACCCGGGAGGCAAAGCCTACGTCGCCGCGTGCCAGCTCTTCCCGAATGATGGCGCAGGTCAGATAGTCCAGCCCCAGGCCGCCGTACTCTTCCGGCAGGGTCATCATGGGAACGCCCATATCGATGGCCTTTTTGACCAGATATTCCGGACACTCGCCCAGTTTTTCCGACTCGCGGCAGGGCTCTTTGACTTCCTTCTGTGCAAAGTCGCGGAACAGGTTCCTCAGTTCGATCTGCTCTTCTGTCAGCATGAAATCGAAATCTGTCATTGCCATATGCTCTGTCTCCCCCTTATAAATACTAGAATTTTCAACCGGTGTTTTCCCGATATATACATGATTTATTATACGATTTGCCCAATTTTTTGTATAGTATCAAATGAGTTAAGCGCTGTTCGACCTGATACAAACAGTCGTCCCCCGGCGGACGGTCCATAAAAAACCAAAGGGCGCGCCGCGGAAGTTCCTCCTCCACGGCGCGCCCTTTGCGGTCCTGCGGCAGAAGCGCATCCCGTCAGGCTTTACGCAGTGCCTTGCACTGCCGGATAAATTCCATGGGATGCTGGCTGCGGGCGCAGACCTCCTCCTCACTCATGCCTTGGTCCAGAAAACGAAGGACCACGGTGGACATCGCCTCACCCAGCTCGATGATGTGCCCATCCGGATCGTAGAAGCGCAGGACGCGCTGCCCCCAGGGGTACTCCCTCACCTCATGGAGCAGCTCTACCCCTGCGGCTTTTACACGGGCCGCATCTCCGTCGAAGTCCTGGCTTTCAAAGTAGAGCTCCGCATTATGGGCGCGGTAGACCGTCCGCTCCTCGGGAAAGCCCGCCAGCGCCGAGAATCCCTCCTGGAGTGTGGGGCCGCCTTCGAACACCAGGTTTGCGCCAAAGTCCAGAGCCACCTTCCGGCCCAGCACGGTCTCATAGAAAGAGCGGGATACAGCCATGGAGCGCACGGCAAACAAAGCCCCTTGAAATTCCATAGAAACACCTCCTTCCTGCGGGACGATCATACCACTAAGGCTTCAGCGGCTCCTTGTAAAAACCGGACATGTGGGCAAGGTAGCGCCCCGGGGATACGCCGCAGACTGACTTGAATTCATGGATAAAGTGGGACTGGTCGAAATAGCCCAATTCTTGTGCCAGTCTGGTCAGGGAAGGGGGCCCGGCCTGGAGAGCGCGGATGGCGGCGTTTACCCGAAGTACCTGGAAATAGGCTTTGCAGCCCATGCCGGCCCCCTCACGGAAAAGGCGGGAGAGGTGGCGGGAGCTGTAGCCGGAGGAGGCCGCCAGCGCCTGCTGGGAAGAAAGGCATTTCGATCCCAACAAGGGGAGGACAGGGGATGGTACAGGGTCACGGGCCAGAAGCGCGGCATCCATGCGCGCAGCAAAATCATCCAGATCACTGGCTTGGGAGAAGGCCCCACAGGCCATCACATATAGCTCCGGAGCGGCGTCCTCCAGGGGCCAGGTCCTGTCGGAGAGCTCCCATTGAGGGATGCCGGTGAAAGCGAACAGGCCGCCCGGCCGGAACTCCACGAAAAAACGGGGAGGGCCGACGCCCAGGTCATTGTGGACGGTGACGGCTTGGGTGGTGGGGCCGTACAGCACACCCCTGGGACCGGATGGGAGCAGGGTAAAGACCAGGCAGCCGCTGGCATCCGGGATGAGGACCAGGGGCGGCGGGCTATCCGGGTCCCGCCATTGGCGGGAGCCGCCGGCGGCGCAGTGCTCCGGATGGGGCAGGCAATAGGTATAATGGGCCACATAGGGCCGCAGAGAGGGGTGGGGGGCCAGATAGAGATGGGTGGCGGTCCTGTACATCAGGGTGGAAAAACGATTGGAAAAACACATGCGCTGCACAGCGCCACCTCCTTTGCTGTTGCTGTTATCGTATCACGGACCGCGGGGTCTGTACAGAGAGAAAAAAGTGAGGTAAACTATCAGCAGAAGAAGCAGAACGGGAAAAGGAGCGAATGCTATGAACGAGATCATTCAAAGCCTCTATGCCAGAAAGTCCGTGCGGGCCTACACAGACCGCCCGGTGCCGGCAGAGGTCAAGCGGACGGTACTGGCGGCCGCGGTCCAGGCGCCCACCGCCGGGGGCCAGCAGCTCTATACCATTCTGGACATCACGGACCAGCGCCTTAAGGATACCCTGGCCGAGACCTGTGACCACCAGCCCTTTATCTCCACAGCCCCGGTGGTGCTCATCTTCTGCGCCGACTGCCTCCGGTGGTGGGATGCCTATGCCGAGGCCGGCTGCGATCCCAGGCGCCCCGGACCGGGGGATCTGATGCTGGCGGTGAACGATGCGGTGATCGCGGCACAGAACGCCGTGGTGGCCGCCGAGAGCCTGGGGCTTGGCTCCTGCTATATCGGAGACATTATGGAGCGGTACGAAGAGCACCGGCGGCTGCTCGGACTGCCGGAGTGGGTGTTTCCGGCCTGTATGCTGGTGATGGGCTACCCCACCCGGCAGCAGCGGGAACGAAAGAAAGCGGCACGGTTCGAGCAGCGGTTCATCGTGCAGGAGAACGCCTACTGCCGTCTGGAGGGGACACGGCTGCGGGAAATGTATCGGGGACACACGGGGGCGCAGAGCTTTGAGGACTTCCTCGCCGCATTTTGCAGGCGAAAATATGAATCTGACTTTTCCAGGGAAATGAGCCGCTCCGTGGGGCAATATCTGAAGGACTTTCAAGGGGAGGCGGAGGTGTGATCCATCTTTACTGCGGGGACGGAAAGGGAAAGACCACGGCGGCCATGGGCTTGGCGATGAGGTCGGCCGGGCGGGGAAACCGGGTGGTGGTGGCCCAATTTCTGAAAAACGCGGACAGCGGGGAGCGGGCGGCCTTATCCCTGCTCCCGAGTATCCTGCTGCTGGACGCCCCGGAGATCATGAAGTTCGTCTTTCAGATGACCCCGGAGGAAAAGAAGGCCGAGCGGGAGCGGCAGACCGCTCTCTTTGACGCGGCGGTGACCCTGGCCTCGAGAGAAAGGGCGGGACTTCTGGTGCTGGACGAGATGTGCTCTGCGGTGAACACAGGGATGGTCTCTCTGGAGCGGGTGACGGAATTTCTGGATCATATGCCCGCTGGTCTGGAGGTGGTCCTGACCGGTCGGGACCCGGCCCCCGAGCTGGAGCGCCGGGCGGATTATATCACTGAGATGAGAAAGTGCAAACACCCCTACGATCGGGGGGTGGCGCCCAGGCTGGGCGTGGAGTGGTAGGCGGTGAAACACGCTCCGCCGTAGGGAAAAAGACGGCGCGGGCATCCTGGCGGACAAAACTCGACAGGCTTTTTGAAAACTGTGGAATTGGTAAGACCAATTTTGTTTGAAATCATCAGAAGTTTCGAAAAGTAAGGTTGATTTTTTGTATTTGAATGATATAATTTTAGTCAGCCAACACCGATTTTACTGATGTTACCAAGAAGGATCATCCGAAGGAGGACAATTGAATGGCAAAGTACGTCTACGAATTCTCCGAGGGCAATGGCAGCATGCGTGAGCTGCTGGGCGGCAAGGGCGCCAACCTGGCGGAGATGTCCAATCTGGGCATGCCCGTGCCCCAGGGCTTTACGGTCACCACCGAGGCCTGTACCCAGTATTATAACGATGGCCGCGCCATCAACGCCGATATCCAGGCCGAGATCATGGAGCATCTGGCCAAGCTGGAGGAGAAGACCGGCAAGAAGTTCGGCGATCCCTCCAACCCCCTGCTGGTCTCCGTCCGCTCCGGCGCCCGGGCCTCCATGCCCGGCATGATGGACACCATCCTCAACCTGGGTCTCAACGACATTGCCGTGGAGGGCTTTGCCAAAAAGACCGGCAACCCCCGCTTTGCCTATGATTCTTACCGTCGTTTTATCCAGATGTTTTCCGACGTGGTCATGGAGCTATCCAAGAAGCGTTTTGAGGAGATCATCGACGCCAAAAAGGCCGAGAAGGGCGTCAAGCTGGACACCGAGCTGGATGCCGACGATCTGAAGGATCTGGTGGTCCGCTTCAAGCAGTTTTACAAGGATGAGAAGGGCGAGGAGTTCCCCCAGGAACCCAAGGAGCAGCTCATGGAGGCCGTCAAGGCCGTGTTTCGCTCCTGGGACAACCCCCGGGCCAATGTCTACCGCCGCATGAACGAGATCCCCTATGACTGGGGCACCGCCGTCAACGTCCAGTCCATGGTGTTCGGCAACTCCGGCGACAACTCGGGTACCGGCGTGGCCTTTACCCGCAACCCCGCCACCGGTGAGAAGGCCCTCTTCGGCGAGTACCTCATCAACGCCCAGGGCGAGGACGTGGTGGCCGGTGTGCGGACCCCCTCTCCCATCAGCAAGCTCCAGGAGGAGATGCCCCACGTCTACGAGCAGTTTGCCGACATTGCAAACCGTCTGGAGCAGCATTATAAGGACATGCAGGACATGGAGTTTACCATCGAGGACGGCAAACTCTATATGCTCCAGACCCGCAACGGCAAGCGCACCGCCGCCGCCGCCCTGAAGGTGGCTGTGGACCTGGTGGACGAGGGGATGATCGACGAGAAGGAGGCCGTCCTTCGCGTGGAGCCTAAGCAGCTCGACTCGCTGCTCCACCCCCAGTTTGACCCCGACGCCCTGAAGAAGGCCGAGGTCATCGGCAAGGGCCTGGCCGCCTCTCCCGGCGCGGCCTGCGGCAAGGTGGTCTTTACCGCGGAGGACGCCAAGGAGTGGCATGCCCGGGGCGAGAAGGTGGTCCTGGTCCGCCTGGAGACCTCGCCCGAGGACATTGAGGGTATGCAGGTCGCCCAGGGCATCCTCACCGTCCGCGGCGGTATGACCTCTCACGCCGCCGTGGTGGCCCGCGGCATGGGCACCTGCTGTGTGTCCGGCTGCGGCGACATCGTGGTGGACTACGCAGGCAAAAAATTCTCCCTGGGCGGCAAGGATTACCACGAGGGGGACTACATCTCCATCGACGGCTCCACCGGCAACATCTACGGCGAGGCGATCCCCACCGTGCCCGCCGATGTGGCCTCCGGCAATTTTGGGCGTTTCATGGGCTGGGCCGACAAGTATCGCCAGCTCCAGGTCTATACCAACGCGGACACACCCCGGGATGCCAAGCAGGCCCGCGCCTTCGGCGCCGAGGGCATCGGCCTCACCCGTACAGAGCACATGTTCTTCGAGGAGAGCCGTATCAAAGCGATGCGTGAGATGATCGTGGCCGACAACACCGCCGACCGCGAGAAGGCATTAGCGAAGATCATGCCCTATCAGCAGAGCGACTTCGAGGGCCTTTACGAGGCCATGGAGGGCCGTCCGGTGGTCATCCGCTATCTGGATCCCCCGCTCCATGAGTTCCTGCCCACCAAGGAGGAGGACATCCAGGAGATCGCCTCCGACCTGGGGATTACGGTGGAGAAGCTGAAGAACGTCATCGCCTCTCTCCATGAGTTCAACCCCATGATGGGGCACCGCGGCTGCCGGCTGGCCGTCTCCTACCCCGAGATCGCCCGGATGCAGACCACTGCCGTAATCAATGCGGCCATTGCCGTCACCAAGCGGGGCAAGTACGTCATTGAGCCCCAGATCATGATTCCCCTGGTGGGCGAGGTCAAGGAGCTCAAGTTTGTCAAGGACATCGTGGTGGAGACCGCCGACAAGATCATCAAGGAATCCGGCGTGGATCTCAAGTATGAGGTCGGCACCATGATCGAGATCCCCCGCGCCGCCCTGCTGGCCGACGAGATCGCCACCGAGGCAGAGTTCTTCTCCTTCGGTACCAACGACCTCACGCAGATGACCTTCGGCTTCAGCCGCGATGACGCCGGTAAGTTCCTCAGCTATTACTACGACCAGAAGATCTACGAGTCCGATCCGTTCGCCCACCTGGACCAGAAGGGTGTGGGCAAGCTGGTGAAGATGGCTGCAGAGCTGGGCCGCAAGACCCGCCCCTCCATCCATATGGGTATCTGCGGCGAGCACGGCGGCGACCCCACCTCTGTGGAGTTCTGCCACGCTGTGGGCCTCACCTATGTCTCCTGCTCACCCTTCCGTGTGCCCATTGCCCGTCTGGCCGCCGCGCAGGCCGCCATCAAGAACCCTCGGTAATGAGATAAAAAGAGGCTCCGTGCCGGTGGTGCGGAGCCCCTTTTTATCCCCATACGCAAGAGAACAGGAGGATTTTTTATGGACCTCGATTCCTTTGCCAGCATGTTGGCTTCACAGATGAACCGTCCCGCCGTGCCAATCCGCCAGCAGGTGGACACATTGAAACGGCTGGGCATCCGTTTGACACCGGAACAGGAGGAAGGATTTTTGTCCCAAAGCGCCCGCTATGAGGACCCGGCCTATGCCGCCATCCTGACCGAGCTGGGGGCGGCGGACAGCGACCAGGTATATGCGTTCGACGCCGAAGTGACCCAGCGCTCCACCATGTATCGGGATCTCATTGGAGCGCTGCTGCGGCTCACCGGGGGAGAACTGGACCTCCAAGATGTACGCGAGAGCGGCGAGAACGCCGATTTGGAGGGGCCTGGCGGGACATGGAGGGTGAGCTTTACCCTGAATGGACACCCCTACCAATATGACGCGGACTTTTTAGGGGACTGGCTGGATGTGAATGTGCTGGCCTTCCTCAACAGCGCCCTGGAAAAAGAGAAGATCAAAAAGCGCTTTCTTACGGTGGACGACTTCAACATCCAGGGAGTGGTGGTTTTTTTCCGAACCCCGGAGTGGGGCAGATTTTTCAGCGCGGGAACGCAGCTCGCCGTCAAGGGCTGCTGAAAGGACCCGCGGAGGCGTTCGCCTCCGCGGGTCCTTTTTGTAATGCGAAAACCTCCGACTGAACCGGTGGGTATCTATTGGCGGCTGGAAGGGAGATGCCTGCTTCCCCACATCCGCGGGAAAGGATCGGCAGAACCCCGTTATGTGACGAAAAAGCCGAAAAATCACGGTGATATCCTCCTTTACATCTTTGGTGTGGATGTGATATAATACCCTCGATATTTTGTGACGTAATATCCAAAACCACGAAAGGAGGCAAAACGGTGGAAGAGCTGGAAGAACTGAAAAAGCGCCTGGAGGAGGAGCGGCCCATGGTTTGGGACGGCTTTCCGGATATTGGGCTTTACATGGATCAGGTGATCTCCTACGTCTCCCGCCAGCTCATCACCTATGACGGAGGAGAGACCCTCACCCCGGCCATGGTCAATAATTATATTAAGGACGGGCTCCTGCCCAGGGCGGACGGCAAAAAGTACGCCAGGACCCACCTGGCCTACCTGACCGCGATCTGCGCGCTGAAGCAGGTCCTCTCGGTAAAGGAGACCCGGGCGCTCCTGGCTGCAGACCGCAAAGGGAGGACGGCGGAAGAACTGTACGCCATGTTCTACGAGGAACTCTCCCTGGCGCTGGACTGCACGGCGGAGGTGCTGCCGCCGGACCTGCCCGAGGAGGAGCTGCCCCGCCTGGCGCTCCGTTTGGCTCTGCGCAGCTATGCCGACAAGCTGGCCTGTGAACGCATCCTTGGACTGATCACGCCGCCGGAGGTCAAGGCGGAACGCCGCAAAAGATGAATCCAGATAGGCAAAAATGCCTTTTGGGATACAGGAGGTTATCAATAAAATGAACGACTTTGTCATTGTCACCGATTCTTCCGCCGATTTGCCGGAGGACCTGGTCCGGGAGCTGGGCGTGGAGGTACTGCCGCTCTCCTTCACCGTGAAGGGGCAGACCTATCACAATTACCCGGATGACCGGGAGATGGACCCCAAGGTATTTTATAAAATGCTGCGTGACGGCGAGATGGCCACCACCGCCGCCGTCAATGTAGGGGAGTTCACGGCGCTGCTGGAGCCCATGCTGCAGGCGGGAAAGGATGTGTTGATCCTAGCCTTTTCCTCTGGCCTTTCAGCCACCTACCAGTCCTCCGCCATTGCCGTGGAGGAGCTTGCCGCCAAGTACCCGGAGCGCAAGATCTATACGGTGGACACCCTCTGCGCCTCCCTGGGCCAGGGGCTGCTGGTCTGGTACGCCGTGCAGGAGAAGAACAAGGGCGGTAGCATCGAGGCGGTTCGGGACTGGGCGGAGGCCCACAAGCTTAACCTGTGCCACTGGTTTACCGTGGATGATCTCCACTTCCTCAAGCGGGGCGGACGGGTCTCCGCCGCCACCGCCGTGGTGGGAAGCATGCTTCAGATCAAGCCGGTCCTGCATGTGGACAACGAGGGGCACCTCATCAATATGGGCAAGGCCAGAGGGCGTCACGCCTCCCTGACCGCCTTGGTCGACCACATGGAGCAGACTGCCATCGATCCCGGAGCGCAGACCGTATTTATCAGCCACGGTGACTGTCTCGAGGAGGCGGAGCGGGTGGCCGACGATGTGCGCAAACGCTTTGGCGTAAAGGAGATCATCATCAATAATGTGGGCCCGGTCATCGGGGCCCACTCCGGCCCGGGCACAATGGCCCTCTTCTTCATGGGGAGAGAGCGCTGATGGATGCCGTATGGCTGGAGGTCACGGTGGAGACCACCGGAGCGGAGCTGGACAGCCTGTCCGCCAGGCTCACGGGAAACGGCGCCACCGGCCTTGTCATTGAGGACGAGGAGGATTTCAAGTCTTTCCTGGAACAGAACCGGCAGTATTGGGACTATGTGGATGACCAGCTTCTGGAGCGCATGAAGGGAGCGGCCCGCATCAAGTTCTATGTCACCGACGACGCCGACGGACAGGGACAACTGGCGAAGTGGATGGAGGGCATTGACCTGCCCTATACCACCGCAAGGCTCCGGGAGAACGACTGGGCCACAAGCTGGCAGAAGTACTACAAACCCATGGCTGTGGGACAGCGGCTGTATATTGTCCCCGAGTGGGAGCGTGGGGAGGCCGTGCCGGACGGCCGGACGGCGCTGTATCTGAATCCCGGGCTCACCTTTGGTACCGGCTCTCACGCCTCCACCCGGCTGTGCCTGGAGTGGGTGGAGGAGTTTGCCCGGGAGGGGGAGAGTGCTCTGGACCTGGGCTGTGGCAGCGGAATCTTGTCCATCGCGGCCCTGCTGCTGGGCAGCCGGGAGGCCGTAGGCGTGGACATCGATCCCAAAGCGGTGGGTGTAGCCTATGAGAATGCGGCCATGAACGGCATCGGGCGGGACCGTTATACGGTCCGGGCCGGCGACGTGCTCACCGATATGGCGCTGCGGGCGGAGATGGCCCGGCAGAGGTACGATATGGTGCTGGCCAATATCGTGGCCGACGTCATCATTCCCCTGTCTCTTCCTGCGAGAGAGCTGCTGGCCCCCGGTGGGGTATTTCTGTGTTCCGGCATTATCGACACCCGCGCGGAGGAGGTGTGCGCCGCCCTGGAGCGCAATGGCCTCCGTGTAGTGGGCAGAAAGGACCGGGATGGCTGGGTGGCCCTGGCCGCCAAACAGGAAGTGGCGAAGGGATAAGACCGGCCGCCTTCGATTCGGATCTGAACAAAGAGCTTCGGAGATGGCTGTGACCATCTCCGAAGCTCTTTGTGATTTTTTCAGGCTGGGCGACCCCGCTGATCTTTTCCCCAGGCCGCTTCCCATTCCATGAAAAAATGGTATAATAAATCATCATGATCTCTCCGAGGTGAACCCATGAAAGCAGTGGTCAAGCAAGTAGAATTTCCGGCGGGGCGCCGTATCCTGGTCATCAGCGACATCCACGGCAATCTCCCCTGGTTCCAGGCCCTTCTGGCAAAGGCAGGCTTCTCCAGGGAGGATATCCTGGTATTGGTGGGGGATCTGGTGGAAAAGGGGCGGGACAGTCTGGCCACGCTGCGGTACATCATGGAGCTCTCCGCCACCCACACAGTGTACGCTCTGTGCGGCAACTGTGACAATCTGGCGGTGGACTTTATCTATGGTAACGGGGAGCTGGGCCGGGATTTCTATCGCTTCTACCTCAGCGTGTGGGGGGAGAGAGCGCTTATTTTGCAGATGGCCGCGGAGGCGGGGATGGAAGTGAGAGGGCCCGGGGACCTGCCCGGTCTGCGGATGTTGTTGCTGGAGCGATTCCGGTCCGAACTGGAGTTCCTGCGGTCGCTGCCCACCATTCTAGAGTCTGAGCACCTTGTCTTTGTCCATGGCGGGGTGCCCTCCTATGCGCACATGGAGGAGCTGGATGCTTGGCAGTGCATGAAAAATGACGATTTCCTGGGTCAGGGCCGCGTCTTCCCCAAATACTGCGTGGTGGGGCACTGGCCCGTGGCACTCTATCGGGGAGACCGCCTCTGTTCCAATCCCATCATCGAACGGACGCGGAAGATCATCAGCATCGACGGCGGCTGTGTGCTCAAGCGGGACGGACAGCTCAACGCGCTGGTGATCCCGGAGGCGGGCAGCGAGGCGTTCTCCTGGATCAGCTATGACGACTGCCCGGTGAAGACGGCGCTGGACCGGCAGGAAGAAGGGCGGGACGCCGTTGTGATCCACTGGACCGACGACGACGTGGAGGTGTTGGAGCGGGGAGAGGAATTTTCCCTGTGCCGGCAGGCGTCCACGGGCCGGACGTTGGAGGTGCCCACCAAGTATCTGAGGAGGCAAGGGGACCGGGACTGGTGCGAGGACATCAGCGACTATCGCTTGGGGGTGGAGCCGGGAGATGCGCTCTCCATTGTGGAGGAGACCAGCCGGGGTTGTCTCTGCAAGAAAAACGGCGTGACCGGATGGTACTTTGGAGGGCTTGAAACCCCTGGAAAGGGCTGAAAAAAGCCATTGACTTTCCAGAAACGTGCTGATATACTATTATAGCCGCTTTGAATGGGAACAAAGTGCGGAGCGCCCCAGCGCGCACGCGCGGCAGAAAAGAGAGGGATTTCCCTCCTCCCCCGACAGCGAGCCCGTAATGAAGGAGTGAATCAAAAGAATGCATGCGATCATCGAGACCGGCGGTAAGCAGTACAAGGTGGCCGAGGGCGACACCCTCTTCATCGAGAAGCTGAACGCCGAGGCTGGCGAGGCCGTGACCTTCGATAAGGTCCTGGCTGTGCTGGGTGAGGACAAGGCCACCTTCGGTGCCCCCGTGGTGGAGGGTGCGAAAGTCAGCGCTTCCGTTGTGAAGAACGGCAAGGGCAAGAAGGTCATGATCTTCAAGTATAACCCCAAGAAGGGCTACCGCCGTCGCCAGGGCCATCGTCAGCCTTATACCAAGGTGCAGATCGAAAAGATCGAGGCCTGAGTTCAAGTGATCGAGGTCACATTTACTTCCGAGGGCAGCCGGATCACCGGTTTTGAGGTCAAGGGACACAGCGGCCTCGCCCCCGCGGGAGAGGATATCCTCTGTGCAGCCGTCACCAGCGCGGTCCGGCTGGCCGAGTGCGCCGTCAACGACGTGCTGGGTTTGGAAGCCGCGGTGAAGGTGCGGGAAAAGGATGCGTCCATCTCCCTAAAGCTTCCCGGCGGGTTGGGGCAGACCAATGAGAGCACATGTCAGACCCTTCTGACAGCCATGATGGTCTACTTTGCGGACCTGCACGAGGAGTATCCGGATCATATTATTGTCTTAGACATGGAGGTGTAATACCATGCTGAACATCGGTCTTCAGTTTTTCGCCCACAAGAAGGGCGTCGGCTCCACCCGTAACGGCCGTGACTCCGAGTCCAAGCGCCTGGGCGTGAAGCGAGGCGACGGTCAGTTCGTCCTGGCCGGCAATATCCTGGTGCGGCAGCGCGGCACCCATATTCACCCCGGCGTCAACGTGGGCAAGGGCAGCGACGACACCCTGTTCGCCCTCAAGGACGGCAAGGTCAAGTTCGAGCGGCTGGGCAAGGACCGCAAGCAGGTCTCCATTGTGGAGATCGCGCAGTAACCTGGGCATACTAAAGGCCTCGAACGCGCGTCGTTCGGGGCCTTTTCTATGTGTGGGAAAATTGGGAAGAGATACAGGAGGTGTCATCATGCCGGCATTTGTGGATACCGCAAAGATCCTGGTGAAGTCCGGCAAGGGCGGCAACGGAGCCGTGTCCTTTCACCGGGAAAAATATGTGGCCGCGGGCGGACCGGACGGCGGCGACGGCGGACGGGGCGGCGACGTGATCCTGCGGGTGGACGACCATATGTCTACCCTGATGGACTTCCGCTATAAGCGCAAGTATGTGGCCGGAAACGGCATGGACGGCACCGGAAAACGCTGTTCCGGCAGGGATGGGGAGGACATGGTCATCAAGGTGCCTCTGGGCACGGTGGTGCGGGACGCGGCCTCCGGGCAGATCATCTGCGACATGTCCACGCGGGAGCCCTTTGTGCTGGCGCGGGGCGGCAATGGCGGATGGGGCAATAAGCACTTCGCCACCCCTACCCGGCAGGTCCCCAACTTTGCCAAGGCCGGTCTTCCCGGCCAAGAGCGGGAGGTGGTCCTGGAGCTGAAGCTGTTAGCCGACGTGGGTCTGGTGGGGTTTCCCAATGTGGGGAAATCCACGCTCCTTTCCGTGGTGTCCAAGGCCCGGCCCAAGATCGCAGACTACCATTTTACCACCCTCTTTCCCAATCTGGGCGTGGTCTATGTGGACGAGGGGGTCTCCTTCGTCATGGCCGATATCCCGGGCATCATCGAGGGCGCCGCAGAGGGAGCCGGACTGGGGCATGACTTCCTCCGGCACGTGGACCGCTGCCGTCTGCTCATCCATATCGTGGATGTATCCGGCCGGGAGGGCAGGGACCCGGTGGAGGACTTTGAGACCATCAATGAGGAGCTCCGGCAGTACAGTCCCGAGCTGGCCTCCCGCCCCATGCTGGTGGCGGGCAACAAGGCGGACATTGCAGAGGACCCCGCCCTGCTGGAGAGGCTCAAGGCACATGTGGAGGAGCGGGGGATGCGCTTCTTTACGCTCTCCGCCGCCACCCACCAGGGGGTGGAGGAGCTGATGCGCGCCGCAGCCGGAGAGCTTGCCGGACTGCCCCCCATCACCGTGTATGAACCCGACTATGTACCCGCTCCGCCGGAGATCGATACCAGCGGAGAGGTGAGCATCGAGAAGGTGGACGATGTGTGGATGGTGGATGGGCCCTGGCTCCAGCGGCTGATGGCCAATGTCAATTTTGGAGATGTGGAGTCTCGAAACTGGTTTGATCGTATTCTGAGGGAGTCCGGCCTCTTTGACCGGATGGAGGCCGAGGGCGTCCGGGACGGAGACACCGTGTGCCTCTATAATCTGGAATTTGAATATCAGAGATAAATGAGATCGTCCAAAAAGTGGGGAATCCACTTTTTAAGAAGGGCCGCTCCCCAACGGGGAGCGGCCCTCAGTCTTACGATGGGATCTCAAACTCCTGCACGCCCATATAGCCTGGGGCGATCTCATACTTTTCAAACAGGACCACCGGACGGCCCGCCTCATTCAGGTAAAAGGGCTGGTTGTCCCGGATGGAGGTAAATGCCTCGCTGTAGTCGTCGCCGCCCCAGTAAACATGGTCGGGGTCCTGACTGCGCTGGGCGATCTGTTCCCGTACAGAGGCGTTGACGATCTCCTTCCAGTCGGGGCCGAGCAGATCCCGAAGGGTCAGCTCCTTTCCGCTTTCCAGATCGATGCTGTAGGGATAGAGCTGCTGGAAGGCGGTGGCCTGGGTCTCTGTTTCCGTGATCAGGAAAGAGAGATACCGGTCATTTTGACATTTGATCTCATAGTCCACATCGATGATAACGGGCATAAAGTCTTCCGCCTCGCCCCCGGTGGCGATATAGGCCGCCCTGGCCGACCGCGCCCTCTCCTCCGCCTCGTCCAGAAGGGACTGGATGCGGGTGGATATCTCGGTGTTGATGCGCTGCTCCAGCGCAGTGTGGCCGGTGTTCTCCAGGGCCGGGAGACGCACGTCGATGAGGTGCTCCTGGTCCTCAATCTGATATTCCGCAACGGTAAAAATGCGGGCGAGCCGGCCCAGCACCGGCACCTCATATACCGCCTGGGCAAAGGTGGGGCTGGTATTGACCAGAAGGACAAAGCAGGCGCAGCTGGCCAGGGCTGTGCCCAGGCTCCGGCGCAGGGCGTGCCTGCTCCGGCGGGCCTGGTCGCCCGCCCGGACGGCGGTGGCCACCGCAAAGGCCAGCTCTTCCGGCGGCTCCACACTGTGATAACGCTCTTTCGCGCGCTCCAATTCAGGATTCATGTTCGATCTCCTCTCCGGTCATTTCCTTGAGTTTCTTGAGAGCCTTGTAAAGCCGGGACTTTACTGTATTCAGGTTCGTCCCTGTGCACTGGGCGATCTCTTCCAGTTTCATGTCTTCAAAAAAACGCAGCCGGATCACCGCCTGTTCACGGGGGGAGAGCTTGCCGATGGCATCATAGAGGTCCAGGCGCTCTCCCGGGTCCCGCCCTTCGGCCGCGCGCTCGTCCAGGGACGTTTCAAGGGGGACAAGTCTCCGGCTCTGCCGGAAGTGGTTCATGCACTCATTGAGTAAGATCCGATAAAACCAGGTCTTGAGATAGGCGGGTTCCCGCAGCGTGTCCACCTTGGTGAGGGCTTTTACGACGGCCTCCTGGACCACATCCAGGGCTGCATCCCGATTTTGGACATAACTGAACGCCAGGCGGTAAAAATCCGTCTGTCCGGCTGTGATATGGTCCACCAGGAGCTGGCGGGTGTCCGGGGCGGTCGATCTCAAAGGGGCGGCAGCTTCTTTCTCTGTTAGGATAGGGCACATCCATGGCCGTGGATGGCGAGGCGAAAGGTCCGCAATGGGCAGGGGTGGCCTATTCGCTGACGGTGTGCGTGCGCAGGACCTCCAGCCAGCGCTGATAGGCAGACTTGGTGAGGTGGACGCCGTCAGTGCTCTCCTCCGGGCACAGCGCGCCGTCATCGCCTGCAAAGGCGGCGTGGAGATCCACCAGGTAGACCTCTTTCTCCGCGGCCAGCTCGGCGATGAGGGCATTGTAGGTCTCTACCTTGTCATTGGTGAGATAAGCATGGCTGGCCGATTTTTCCGCGGTCACAGGCAGAAGGGTCTGCAAATAGATCTGTGCGTCCGGCTGTGCATCCCGCACCAGATCGAGCAACTCCCCGTAGGCTTTGTAGAACCTCTGGTCATTATACCAGCCCAACTCATTCACGCCCAGAAGCAGATAGACCTTCCCATAGGTTTTGGTGCCCAGGGCCTCCAGGGGAGTCACCTTGCCGCTGTCGGTCTTGATGACTTTGTCGGTACGGATGGACTGCACGGTAAGGCCCTTATAGGCTAGGTTGTCGGCGCCCCGGATACCGCTGTAGAGGAGCAGGCCGTCGGTGAGGGAATCCCCCAGAAAAGCGGCGTCGGAGAACCAGGAAGCCTCGGCGGGGTCGGAGGCGGGAACGGGGACGGTGTAGTCATAAGGAGCGGACGGATGCGTCTCCTGGGCAGGGAGAGAGGTAGGGACAGGGAATGGGGTAGGAACCGGGGTGGGGGAGGGCGTCTGGGTGACAGCGGGGACCGGTTCCGGAAGCATGGGCGCTTCTGCGCCCTGGCCGGGAGAGAGCAGAGAGCGCCCACCCACCAGGGTGAGGGAGATCAGGAGCACGGCAACGGGGAGGCGGAGCGCAGAGCGGTTCCGCCGGGCGGTCCGCTTGCCGGAAGTGTTTTTGGAGGTCTGGACCATGGGAGTTCCCGTCCTTTCGTGTTTCTGATGATTAGACACGATAGGGGGAGAAAAAGTTTGCCTGAAAAAAATAAAAAAAGAGCAGCCTTTGCAGCGCAAGGGAAAGGTATGCCCAATGGCGGGGATAAAGAGGAAGATACGACTGCAGTCGTATCTTCCTTTTGGCGCAACGCGTCCCAAGGCCGCCAAATTAAAAAAAGAAAGACACGACATATGTCGTGTCTTTCTTTTCCTGGAGCAGGTGACGAGGCTCGAACTCGCTACCTCCACCTTGGCAAGGTGGCGCTCTACCAGATGAGCTACACCTGCAAGCGACGAATAATATTATACGTAATCTCCGCTCTGATGTCAAGAGGAAATGTAAAAAATGCGCGACTGAGAAAGAAATGAAGAGCAAAGAAGCGGCGTTCACCCCCCGCCCTGCGCCCATATGCGGCGGAGAGGCTGTGCATCCGCCTTTGTCCAGATGGAGAGCCCGGAGGGGTATATGCAGAGGCCGCCGCGCTCTATGGAGCGCGGCGGCCTTTTCGATCCGCTGTCCCGACGCCTTGGAAGCACTCCTTGCGTGGGCGGACCGAATGTTGGACGGTGGAAGTTCCACTTTGGCTTTGGGGATTTGTTTTCAGAGAAACATTGCCCAATGCGGGCTTCTCCTTTCGCCTTTCGCCAGAGGGCGACGTCGCCCGGCACCGGCTTAAAAGGAGATGTCTTGTCCAGCGGAAGATCGTTTCCAACCTGTCCGAGATCTAGTGTGCACAGAGGGGGCAAAGAAATACCTGGCACTTTTCGGTATAGGACGTGTCATATTTGTCCAAACTGAAAATAAACATTTTAAAAAGAAAGGAGGCGGTCCACCTATGACGGAGGCGGCCAAAAACAAGGTGTTTTCCTTCCGCCGGCGGGCGGAAAACGAGCGGGACGAGGAGCTGCGGGCCCTGCGGGAGGGCCTGATCCGGACCCGGACCCTCATCAACCAAGCTTATGTGGGGTTTAACGGCACCGGGGACCCGGACTTGATCGAGTCCTATGTCTTTGAGATCAATTCTCTTCAGGCACGATACTCCTACCTGCTGCGGCGGGTCAAGGAGCTCGAGGGACAGGAGGCCTGAGCGGTGGAAGGCTTTTTGACCGACACACTGCCTTGGCTCCTGGTGGGACTGGTGGCAGTAGCCGCGCTGCTTCTGCTGCGGCAGCCCATCCAATACCTGGCCCGACTCTGTCTGCGTACCCTGTGTTCTCTGGCCGCGCTGGCGGCGCTGAGCCCGCTGGGGCCGCTGATCGGTGTGGGCCTGGGAGTCAACCTGGCCAACGCCTTGGTCATGGGGCTGCTGGGCGTACCCGGATTCGGACTGCTCCTGATGCTCAATTGGGCCCTGGCCAGATAACGGAAAAATTTTCTTTGCCATTTTTCCACTCTGTTCACAGATTCGAAACAACCATGCCGTAAAATGTAGCCTGCGAAGACCTCAATGGATCAAAAAGCAGGTGAGTGGAAATGAAGCGAAAAATTTGCGCGCTGATGCTGGCACTGGGCCTGACGGCAGCAGTGACGGGCCAGGCCGCCGCCGCAGCTTTCACCGACGTGCCCTCCGGCGCATGGTATGCAGAAGCAGTTGCAGCGGTATCCGACGGAGGGATCATGAACGGGACGACGACCACCACCTTTTCACCCGACGGACAGGTGACCCGGGGTATGGTGGCCGCTGTCCTCTGGCGTATGGCGGGCAGCCCCGCCCCCAAGGGCGGAAGCTCTTTTGCAGATGTAGAGGCATGGTATTTCTATGCCGACGCCGTGGCTTGGGCGGAGGAAAACGGCATTGCGGCCGGACGCAGCGACGGGAGTTTCGGCGGCGGGGATATCGTTACCCGGGAGCAGCTTGCGGTTTTCCTCTACCGATACAGCCAATATGCGGGAGAGGAGCTGGCTAACGGCGTATTGGACATATACTCCGATGTGGACAGCGTCCACGCATGGGCCCGCGAGGGTATGGCCCATGCCGTGGGGGCCGGACTGATCACCGGGCGGGACAATGGGGAGTTGGACCCCGGCGGCCCGGCGACACGGGCGCAGCTCGCGGTGATCTTGCAGCGGCTCATGACGCCCGCTGTAGGATAAAGCGGCTTCTGAGCGGAATAGAATGCGGAAAGACCGGCGCACAGCTCCAAGAGCTGTGCGCCGGTCTTTGTTCCATGGCAAGGAGCATGGCGCAGGGTGGAATATTTTGAAAAGGAGAAGCCGGTGCACCGGATTGACAGGAGGGGGGAATCCTGCTATAGTGAAGAAAACGCGTGGGGAGGAGGGTGCGATATGGGTTGGAAGAATCGGCTTATAATGGTATTAGAAGGAAATGTCTTTGCCGCAAACGGGATTATTGCGCCCTTTTTGCGGACCCCACGGCGGTGAAGCGTATCCCATAGACACCGGCCGCGGCATTCCGCCGCGGCTTTTCTGTGCCCTGCAGGAGGAAGCCGCGCTGAAAATGGCAGCGCGGCTTCCCTTTTAGGTATGTGCATATTTTCGGTTCATACGCCGGATTGAGAAGGGCAGAATCACCACGCTGAGGAAAGAGAAGAGGCTGGCTCCTATCATGATATAGAAGAAATTCAGGTAAGAGCCGGTGGCGGTTTTGATGATGCTGATGTAGGAGGCTACCAGGGTACCCACGATAGAGGTAGAGGAGACAACGCCGTAATTTAAACGGTAATACTTCATGCCGTAGATCTCTCCGGTAAAAGAGGAGGCCAGCAGAGCCATGCTTCCATAGGCCAGCCCCAGCAGAACGAAGAGCAGGATGAGCAGGTGGGCATAGCTGCCCTGATAGGCCGCCACCATTCCTATGGACAGGAAAACAAAGATGGCGGAAAGGGCCACCATGAGCTTCCAGCTCCCAAAGCGGTCGGCGAGCCAGCCGGAAAGCGGGCGGCCAAGGCCGTTTCCGGCGCTGAGCAGGCCGACGCCAATTGCACTCAACGTGGCGGGCATCCCGATGTCCGCCGCGATCAGCGCCGCCTGTCCGATCACGGCCTGACCCAAAAGGGACAAAATAACCTTCCAAATTGAAAAAAGGTAAAAGCTGGGGGAAGTAAGCATTTGCCTTGTGGTGAAATTATGGCTTGCGGAGGAGTCCTTTTTGCCGTTGCCGGCCTGCGGCGGCTCCTGGAGGAGAAATCCCGCAGTCAGGACGGAGACAGCCAGAAGGACGATGCCGATCATGCGGAAAACATTCCGCCAGCCCGGCCCAGAGGTTACAAAGTGGGAGAGCAGAGGACTGAACAACAGGCCGCCCATGCCGAAGCCGGCCAGCAGGATGCCGGAAACAAAACCACTCCGGCCAGGAAACCAGTGGACCACTCCGGTCAGCCAGGCGTTATAGCAAATACCGATGCCCGTGCCCACAAAGACCCCGTAAAAAAGGTAGAGAGTAAAAAGGGAGACCGTACAGGAGCTGCCCAAAAAGCCGGATACCGCCAAAGTGATCCCCAGCATCAGAGCGGTTTTTTGCGACAGGCGGGCTGCGAGCACGCCGTTGAGGGCCATTCCTACAAAGAGGCAGAGCATGGAGAGGGTGTAGGCCACCGAGGTCTCTGCGCGGGTCCAGCCAAATTCGGCCTCAAGGGGCACGACAAAAATAGACCAGACATAGATAAGGCCAAACAACAGCAGAGAGGCCATACCGCAGACCAGGACCGCAATGGGGTTTCTCATCAGCTTCTTCATAGGTCCCAATTCCTTTCTTCCATAGATATACGGGGGCGGACGGGGACAAAGGGGAGCAATTAGTTGATAATGCAACATTTTATCAGAGATATAAAATGGATACAACCACTTTTCACAAATTTATTGTGACAAATTGTTGCGGTGATACTTTGAAAACAAGGGAATGAAAAAGATGTTTGAGATTGAAGAACAGCTCCGCACGCTTCTGCGGCTGGAGTTTTGGGGGAATATTCGGCTGGCGGGGGGTGTTTGGGTCCTTTTGCTGGTGGGACGGGGGTTTTCCCTGTTTCAAGTGGGGGTGGCAGAGGCGTTTTTCCATGTGGTCAGTTTCTGCTGCGAAGTGCCATCCGGTATGCTGGCCGACGTTCTGGGCCGCCGCAGGACGCTGATTGCCAGTCAGACCATGTTCGCCTGCTCCGCCGCCGCCATGATGCTCTCACAGTCTATGGCAGGGGTGTGCCTGGCCATGGCGCTCAACGCAATGGCATATAACCTGGCCTCCGGTACGAGGGAGGCCATTACTTACGACTCTTTGCTCCAGGCGGGACGGGAAAGAGACTATCTCCGCATCTCTTCCTTACAGAATACATTGTGGCGCGGTGCGCAGGCACTCTCCACCCTGTGCGCCGGGGCAGCGGCGGCGCTGGGATATGTCCGGGGATACGGCGTCGATCTGCTGCTCTCCCTGCTGGCCGCCGCCTTGACCTGCCGCCTGGCCGAGCCGGAAGTCACGGATGCCCAAAGGGCACGGAGCAGGCCCGCTCTTCGGGACCTGCCGGAACGCCTGGAGAACTGCGGCCGGGAGGCCCTCGGCTTTCTGGCCGCCCATCCCCGGACGGTGGGGCTTATGCTCTTTAACGCCCTAGTGGGCGCCTGCGCCACACTGCTGCGTTTTTTTCTCCAGGATGCGCTGGTCCGCGCCGGCGCACCCTCTGCACTGCTGGGGCCGCTTCTGCTGCTGATCGAGCTGGGGGGTGTGGCTGGAGCGCGGCTGGCGCTGCCGCTTTCCCGGCTCTCCTACCGCAGGGCCGGGGCGCTCTGCGCTGTGGGGGTAGCCGTGGGATGCCTGATGCCGCTTACAGGGGCCGTCCATCTGATGGCTGCCGGCGGCCTCCTGGCCGTAGCCTGTGACGACGCGCTCGAGACGCTGACCGGCAGCCGGCTCAACGAAAACTTGCCCTCAGATCAGCGCGCCACGCTCATCTCCGTGTCCTCCATGGCGTTCAGCTTGGTGATGATCGCGCTCGCTCCGATGGCCGGGGGACTGGCCGCATAGGCATTGTTACAGGAATGTTACAGCAAAATCACGAAAAATTTGCTCTGCGCAGAGGGCGCACTTGGAACCTGTGACCCGATAAATGGTGGATATTTATAAAATAGAGGCAGGACTCCGCAACATATTGCGGCGTTACTCCATCAAAAGAGCGGGAATGGACTCGACCGTTTCTTACCAAAAAGGACTTGACGCTGTACGGAAAAGCGTGTATCATTACTTTTGTAACCTTTTGTAATCATTTATTATCGCTCTGTCATTATTCTCCGATTATTTTGATCGGATTTTCTGACTAACGCATAAGGGAGGCTTCGTCTGCATGGATGAGATCCTACGGGCGCCGCAGGAAGAGTTCCCGCTCCATACGCAGCGCAAAGGCCGCGCCCCGTCTGCTCAGGGCGGGAGAGAGAAGGCTGAGCGCGCAGGAGAGCGGTTCCGCAAGCTGATGGAGGCGGGGGCTGCGCAGGGACGCGTGTTCCGGCTGCAGGGCATCCGGGTATATCACCGGACTCGGTCCGCTGTTGCCGGGCGGCCCAAAATGGCGCCGTTGCCATTTCTGGCGCTGACAGCCGTGATAGGCATTGCCGCTGTGGTGGGCACGATGTACACCCCGGCCTATGTTGTCACGGTAGACGGCGTGGATGTGGGGCTCGTAAGAGACCAGTCGGTGTTCCGGCAGGCGGTGGAGCGCGTGGAAGAGCGGGCCTCCGATATTTTGGGCTATGACTACCACCTGGCGCACGAGGTGAGCTACGAGATGGCCCTCACCGGACAGGATCAGATTACCCCGGCTGCTGAATTTGAGACCTATCTCTTTGATCAGATCGGTGAGGTCATGAAGAGCTATGTCCTCACGGTGGACGGCCAGTTCGTGGGTGCGGCCACGGATCGGGCGGCGCTGGACGGAATGTTGGAGCAGTTGGCGGCCCCCTACGTGACGGAGAACACGGTTTCCGTAAGTTACACCAAGAACGTCCACATCACCCGGGAGTACACGCCCTCCGATGTTCAGCAGGATACCGCCGCCATGCTGGCCATGCTCACGGAAAACACCAACGGGCAGACCACCTACGAGGTTCAAAAGGGCGATACCTTTATGGCTCTGGCCTTCGACAATGATATGACCATGGCCGAGATGGAGGAGCTTAACCCCGGTGTCGACATCAACAAGCTGTATATCGGCCAGATCCTCAACATCAAAGAGGAGATCCCCTTCCTGGGGGTGCAGACGGTGGACAGCCTCACCTACCATGAGGAGATCGCCTGCGAGGTCCGGGAAGTGGAGGACGACAGCATGTATCAGGGCGAGTCCAAGGTGCTGGATGCCGGTATCCCCGGCGAGGCGCTGGTGACCGCCGACGTGACTTATGTCAACGGTGTGGAAAAGGAGCGCAACGTCACCTCTACCACTGTCCTGCGGGAGGCCACGGAGAAGGTCATCGCAGTCGGGACCAAAGAGCGGCCCACCTGGTATCCCACAGGGAACTATATCTGGCCAGTCTATGGGCGCATCACATCCCGCTTTGGCTACCGCTCCATTTTCGGCTCTTACAGTTACCACTCCGGACTGGATATCGCCGTTCCCTACGGCACCTCGGTAAAGGCTTCTGACGGCGGTACCGTCACCTTTGCGGGGTACAAGGGCAGTTATGGCTACCTGGTCATCATCAACCATGGCAACGGCGAGCAGACCTATTACGGACACAATTCCAGCCTGCTGGTCTCTGCGGGTGACAAGGTCTATCAGGGGCAGACCATCGCCAAGGCCGGTTCCACCGGGCGCTCCACCGGCAGCCATTGCCACTTTGAGATTCGCATCAACGGCACGGCGGTAAATCCGGCGGCCTACCTCAATTGAAACGGAAGCTTGCAATATAAAAGGCCGCCCGTCCCTCAAGGGCTGATGACGAATAAGGAAAGAAAACATGATTCGGATAGGCGGCTAAACGGGCGAGGGTTTTAAGAAAAATACACGAAAAGGGACACTGACTTGAAGCAGTGTCCCTTTTTCATACCCATTTCCGGATAGCTGCCTCCAGGAAATGAGGCGAGAAGATGGCCGAGCCGGGTGCATAAGATCGCTTCTATGGAGCCGAGGCAGAGCAATACACCTTGTCCGGCAGGGCGCGGGTGGGTTCAATATCGAAGTGACAAACTGCGATATCAAGTCCTTTGAACGTGTGACCCGGAAATATGGCGTGGATTTCGCACGGAAAAAGGACACAACCAAAACCATTCGTACGACCAACGACCGCCTGAGCCGGGAACATGGCCTTTTTGTGATTGAGAAACCGAAAGAAAGGGGCAAGCACTATACGGAATGGGCCAGCGGGCGGCGGGGCGCAAACTGGAAAGATAGGCTGCGCCGGACAATTGACCGAGTGTTGCCCACCGTGTCCAACTATAAAGAATTTCTTGCGGCTATGTGCCAGGAGGGGTACGAGATTAAGACCAGCCGAAACATTGGGGCAAGGCCAATGTGGACGCGCTTTTAAAAATCACCAGGGCGAGAGAGAAAAAAATCAGGAACAGGGCAGGCAACCCCGCTTTGCCTGCCCAAAGACAAAGGCCGGAAGCGGTGTCAGGGGTGCGCGTAGCGCATTTATTTTACCCTTGACTCCGTTTCCGGCTTTTGCTATGCCTCCGGAATAGAAGCGTCCGCAAGGACGCGCAAGCCACCACGTTCGCGTGGTGTTCGGCCCGCACGTTTTGTGTCGGGCCAGGGGCTTGGGGAACTCACCATCAAGCGGGAAAGGATATCTCTTTCCATTGCGTGCTAACTAGTATTTTTCTGGAACCCGGATATTAGCTGCGTTATAAAACTTATATTTTTCTACCATATGCTTCTTCATACGAACCAAATTGTAACGGTAACAATCTGCTATGTCATCTGCAAAGGAAGTCACATTACCTTCACGTAATTGCTGAAGCGCTAGAATGACTTGCTTGTTGAGATGTAAAAGTGTATGTTCCTTGGACGGATAATAGGCAAAATGGTGTCCCCATTCAAGAAGGTGATTGATTTCAGATAATATTATATATAAAGGGTCTAAAGTGATATGTTTCATTATGGATTCCAAAATATCTGCTAAATAA
>Ga0129308_1000386_pt1 | contig 69184 bp, 53 predicted proteins | sample L827metagenome_FD_94440 | JGI IMG/M metagenome (GOLD analysis project Ga0129308, IMG submission 94440) | Ring-tailed lemur group fecal microbial communities from Wisconsin, USA - L827 metagenome | ecosystem: Host-associated > Mammals > Digestive system > Large intestine > Fecal | place: USA...
CGGGCAGCTTTCTCCCCACCGAAGTCCAGGCAGCCCCCGTCCAGCTGGCCCTGGAGCTGGGCCAGCACCGCGCTCCGGTCCGCCCCCGCCAGGTCCATTTTGTTGACAAACAGGAAGGTAGGCACCCCATACCGCTCCAGCAGCCGCCACAGGGTCCGGGTGTGGCCCTGGACCCCGTCGGTGCCGCTGATGACCAGAATGGCGCAGTCCAGCACCTGGAGAGTCCGCTCCATCTCGGCGGAGAAGTCCACATGGCCCGGTGTATCCAGCAGGGTGACTTCCGTCTCCCCCACGGTCAGCACCGCCTGCTTGGAGAAAATGGTGATGCCCCGCTCCCGCTCCAGCACGTCTGTATCCAGAAAAGCGTCCCCATGGTCTACCCGGCCCAGCTTCCGCAGGGCGCCGCTCACATAAAGAAAGCCCTCGGACAGGGTGGTCTTCCCCGCGTCCACATGGGCCAAAATTCCAACGACCAGTTTTTTCATTTGTTCACCACATCAGTTTGTTTTTTCATCGCCCGGTCCACAGCCGCGATCCCGCTCCCCAGGGCCAAAAAAGCCAGGGCAATGAGAATCACATTTCGTGCCACCCGGCCCCAGCCTAGGACCCACACATCCAGAAACGGATAGGGGTATGGGTAGGGAATGTTGGAATTGGGCGCATACATACCAAGTTCGGCCGCCGCCATAGTTCCCCCGAAATAGGCCAGCGGGAACAGGGCCCACCCCAGCGGGGCCACAGGCCCGAACCGTCCTTTTGGGGCAAAAATCAGCCAATCCAAGAGCATAAGCAGGGGCACAGCGGTGTGGACCAGCTGATTTCCCAACCATTCCAGGGAGAATAGCGGAAATCCCCCGAAGGTTCTCCCCAGCAGCAGGTGGTAAATGATCCCCGTTACCAGCACACCCAGAAGGACCGTACCGTGGAAGAGGGCCGAAACCCGACTTCTGCCCCGGGCCAGCGCCCACAGTGCGTATATTTCGGCCAAAATATTACTCAACGTTGTGAAATAACGCAGTTGATACCAGTTGATTGCCCCGCTCCACGGCCCCATTTTGATGGAGACGCCCAGCACAGCCGCCCCCAGGATCAGCCACAGCCACAGCTTGGCTCCGCTTCTGTCCGCCATTGCCGCATCCCCCTCTCCCCAATTCATCCTTACCCAGCATACAATGGCCCCACCGCCCTGTCAAGGCATGGAAGAGCCAGAGTCCCGTTTTCCCCTGTTTTCTATGGACTTTTGGTGGAAAAAGATGTATACTACTCCATCATTGAAAGAAAAACTCAAGAATCACTCATATCGCCGCGACCCGATGAGCGCACAACCGTCTCACACCGTCCTCTACCACTTACTACTTATGCCTGAAGGGAGTTGTCTCATGTATCTGTTCCTTTGGATCTTTTTTATTTACGCCTTTCTCGGCTGGTGCACCGAGGTGAGCTTCGCCGCCCTGGTCAGCGGCCGCTTCGTCAACCGGGGCTTTCTCAACGGCCCGGTCTGCCCCATTTACGGCTTCGGCGTGGTTATCGTACTGGCCTGTCTCACCCCCTTAAAGGGCAGCTTCCTGCTTCTGTTTCTGGGCTCGGTGCTCCTCACTTCCCTGCTGGAGTTGGTCACCGGTTTCGCACTGGAGAAAATTTTCCACCAGCGGTGGTGGGATTACTCCAACGAGCCCTTCAACCTGGGGGGCTACATATGCCTGCGGTTCTCCATCGCCTGGGGCTTTGCCTGCCTGTTCGTGGTAGACATTCTCCACCCCACCATTCTGCTGCTCATCCGCCTCGTCCCACACACTCTGGGCTGGGTGCTGCTGGCCATCTTCGGAGCGGCCATGGCGGTGGATCTGGCAGCCACCGTCCGCACCATCGCAAAAATCAACCGCCGGCTGAGCCAGATCGACGAGCTGGCCGCCAAGATCAAAGACGCCTCCAACGAATTCGGGGAAAATCTGGCCGACAAGGTGCTGGACGCCGCCGAGAAGGGCTCCGACCTGAAAGAGGACCTGGACGATCTGGCCGAGGAGCTGGCTATGCGCCGCGCCGAGTTCCAGGAGGACCTCAACGAGTTCCGGGACAACCTGGACGAGATCAAGGACGACCTGCTCCAGCGCCGCGCGGTCCGTCAGTTCCAGAAGGAGCAGTACAAGGCCTCTGTCAAAGACCAGCTTCAGGAGTGGCGCGACTCCCTCCAGGATTTGATGGACGGGGAAACCTTCGGCCAGCGCCGGCTGCTGAACGCCTTTCCCCAGATGCGTTCCACCGACCACAAGCAAGCTCTGGAGCACCTGCGCCGCCGCATCGAACAGCGTCGCATTTCCCCGAAAAAATAATTTGCAATTTTCATCATGGGATGATAGCATATTCATAACCACGTATTGATAAAGGAGGTCCCATCTGTGGAAGAACTCCAAGCTCTGAAAGACCGCATGGCCCAGGAGCGCCCCACCCCCTGGAGCGAGCTGCCCGACCTGGCTCTCTACATGGACCAGATCATCGCCTATATGCCCCGGCAGCTGATCCGTTTTGACGACAGCGAGGCCCTGACCTCCGCCATGGTCAACAACTATATCAAGGACGGCCTGGTCCCCCGGGCCGAGGGCAAGCGGTACGGCCCGGTCCATCTGGGCTACCTCACCGCGGTGTGCGCCCTGAAAAAGGTGCTGTCCGTCCGGGCCACCGGCGCCCTTATCGCCGCCGGCCAGGCCACGGGCAAGGACGACCAGGCTCTGTACGCCTATTTCTGCAACGCCCTGGACCGGGCCCTCACCGACACCGCCCAGTCCATCGACGGCGACGCCCAGCGGGAGGACTTGGCCCGCATCGCCCTGGATCTGGCTCTGCGCAGCTATGCCAACCAGCTGGCCTGTGCCCGTATCCTGGACATCCTCCAGCCCGCTGACAAAGAGGAGTCCAAGAAATCTAAGAAATAACCTTCCGCCACTTTGAAAAGGAGCATTTTCCATGTCTGATTTCGTCATTCTTACTGATTCCTCTGCCGATCTGGGGGCCGACCTGACCGCCCAGCTGGACGTGGAGGTCCTGCCCCTCAGCTTCACCATGGGGGAAAACACCTACCGCAACTACCCGGACAACCACGAGATGGACCCCCACCAGTTCTATGACCTGCTGCGCCAGGGACAAATTGCCACCACCTCTGCCGTCAATGTTTCTCAGTATACCGAAGCCTTGGAGCCCTTGCTCCAGGCAGGCCGTGATGTACTGATCCTGGCCTTCTCCTCCGGCCTGTCCACCACCTACAACTCCTCTGCCATCGCCGTGGAGGAGCTGCGGGAGAAATACCCCGACCGAAAGCTGTACACCGTGGATACCCTGTGCGCCTCTCTGGGCCAGGGCCTGCTGGTCTATCTGGCCGCCAAGGAACGGGAAAAGGGCAAGTCCATCGAGGAGGTCCGGGACTGGGTCATCTCCCACAAGCTGAACCTCTGCCACCAGTTCACTGTGGACGACCTCCACTTCCTCAAGCGGGGCGGCCGCATCTCCGCCACCACCGCCGTGGTGGGCTCCATGCTCCAGATCAAGCCGGTGCTTCACGTGGATAACGAGGGACACCTCATCAACATCGCCAAGGCCCGGGGCCGCCACGCCGCTCTGAAGGCCCTGGTGGACAAGATGGAGCGTACCGCCATTGACCCCGCAGACCAGACTGTCTTTATCAGCCACGGCGACTGTCTGGAGGATGCCCAGCTGGTGGCCCAGATGGTCAAGGACCGCTTCGGCGTCCAGGAGGTCTATCTCAATTACGTGGGCCCCGTCATCGGCGCCCACTCCGGCCCCGGCACTGTGGCCCTGTTTTACGTGGGCGTGGAGCGATAACACATACGACACAATTGAACTATAATTTCGGAGGAACACGCATGGACGACATCAAATGGCTTGAAATCGCCGTCAACACCACCCCGGACAAACTGGACGAAGTGACCGCCAAGCTGACCGCCGCCGGCATGGACGGCCTGGTCATCGAGGACGAGGGCGACTTCCTGCAATTTCTGGAACAGAATCGCCAATACTGGGACTATGTGGACCAGGACCTGCTGGACCGCATGAAGGGCATCACCCGGGTCAAGTTCTACGTCACCGACGACGAAAACGGCCGCGCCCAGCTGGAGCAGTACACCCGCGGTCTGGGCTATGAATACACCGTCACCCCCCTGATGGAAAACGACTGGGCGTACAGCTGGCAGAAGTACTACAAGCCTCTGATCATTGGCCAGCGGCTGTACGTGGTCCCTGAGTGGGAGCGGGAAAACCCCGTCCCCGAGGGCCGCAGCGCCCTGTATCTGAACCCCGGCCTCACCTTCGGCACCGGTTCTCACGCCTCCACCCAGCTGTGCCTGGAGGGTGTGGAGGAACACACCGTCTCCGGCCGCTCCGTCCTGGACCTGGGCTGCGGCAGCGGCATTCTGTCCATCGCCGCCCTGTGTCTGGGGGCCAGTCACGCCGCTGCGGTCGATATCGACCCCAAGGCCGTGGACGTAGCCTACGAGAACGCCGCCCTCAACGGCATCGGCAAAGACCGCTACTACGTCTGCTCCGGCGACGTGATCTCCGACGCCGCGCTGGCCCGTGAGCTGGCAAAAGAGAAATACCACCTGGTGCTGGCCAACATCGTGGCCGACGTCATCATCCCCCTGTCCGCCCGTGTCCCCGAACTTCTGGCAGAGGACGGCGTGTTCCTGTGCTCCGGCATCATCGACACCCGGGCCCACGAGGTGGAGGCCGCCCTGAAGAAAAACGGCCTCACCGTTACCCGGAAGCGGGAACGGAACGGCTGGGTGGCCCTGGAGGCCAAGCTGGGCTGACGCTCCGGCCTGTATTTCAATAACACAACGTATTATTTTCATTTTATATTCCAGTAGGGAGTGCTCTTCATGGACCGCGCCATCGTTATCCACCCCAAATTTCGCCCCGGACAGCGGATCATCGCCGTCAGCGACATCCACGGCAACCTGCCCTTCTTTCAGGGGCTGATGGAGAAGATCCAGCTGACTCCCGACGACGCCCTGGTGCTGGTTGGGGACATGCTGGAAAAGGGTCAGCACAGTCTGGAGCTGCTCCGACACCTGATGGCGCTGTCCAGGACCCATACCCTCTACCCCCTGTGCGGCAACTGCGACGGGCTGGTGTTCCGTTTCTTCGAGACCGACGAGCTGGACGACCGCTTCTTCTCCTTCTACCTGCCCCAGCACCCAGAGTCCACCCTGCGTCAGCTGGCCCGGGAGGGGGGCTTCGAGCAGGTGGAGGACCTGCCCAAGCTCCGCGCCGATCTGCGGGCGGCCTACCCTGAAATTTGGGCCTGGCTGAAGGCTCTGCCCACTATTTTGGAAACAGAGCACCTGGTCTTTGTCCACGGCGGCGTCCCCTCCCTGGAGGGCATGGAGGAGCTGGACCGCTGGCGCTGCATGAAAAACGACGACTTCCTGGGCCAGGGCCATTTCTTTGACAAGTGGGTGGTGGTGGGCCACTGGCCGGTGACCCTGTACCGGCCCGACGTCCCTTCCGCCGCCCCCATTTTCACCCACGACCGGAAGATCATCTCCATCGACGGCGGCTGCGTCCTCAAGGCCGACGGCCAGCTCAATGCCCTGATCCTGCCCGACGAAGGGTCCGAGGACTTCTCCTGGACTGCCTTTGACGGCCTGCCTACCGTCCGGGCCCTGGACGGTCAGGATGCCTCCGCCGATTCCATCAACATCCGCTGGGGCCGCAGCGCCCTGGAGCTGCTGGAGCCCGGGGAGGAGCTGTCCCTCTGCCGCCACCTGGAGAGCGGTCGGGAGCTGCTCATTTTGAATTCCTACCTGCGCCAGGGGCCCAAGGGACTGTGGTGCGAAGACTCCACCGACTACCGCCTCCCCGTCTCCCCTGGCGACCATCTGACCTTGGTTGCTTCCACAAAGCAAGGTTTTTTGTGCAAAAAGGCGGGGGTAACAGGGTGGTATTCTGGCAGGATATCGGATATAATGTAGGATATATTATAAAAGCAAGGATTTGAAACTATGCTGGAATTCCATCCCCTACAACTATCCGACCTGCCCAAGCTGCGCCCCTTCTTCGGGTACAGCGGGAGCCGCATCTGCGACACCACCCCCGGCACCGTCTTCATTTGGCGGGACATGTACAAGACCGAGTGGGCCATCTACGACGGCTCCCTCTATTTTAAGGTATATTACCCCGGCCTGGGTGAGACCTTCACCCTGCCCCTTGGCGGCGGACGGTCGGAGCACTATCGACAGATCGCCGACTACTGCTGTCAGCAGAATATGCCCATCTCCTTCTATCCCGTCCCAAAGGACGAGCTGGAGCGCCTTCAGGAATTCTTCCCCAACAGCGCCGCCCTGTCCGAGCGAGACAGTTTCGACTATCTGTATCGGGCCGAGGATTTAAAGTACTTTAGGGGTAAAAAGCTCAGCGGCCAGCGCAACCACGTGAACAAGTTTTTAAAAACCTACGGCACCTGGTCCTTCCGGGTGATGACTCAGGAAGATATCCCGGCGGTGAAGGCCTTCCTGGACCGGTACGCCAGCCGGTGGGATAAGGCCGCCGCCTCCTTCCACGAGGACATCGCCAAGACCCACGAGATTCTGGACAACTTCCACATCTACGACTTTTTAGGCGGGATGCTGCTGGTGGACGGTCAGATCGTGGGCTTCTCTCTGGGGGAGATCATCGGAGACACCCTGTTCACCCACATTGAGAAGGCTGACCGGGACTATGAGGGCTGCTATCAGATGCTGGTGGCCCAGTTCGCCCAGCAGTTCGCCGGTGAGGACACCTCCTTCATCAACCGGGAGGACGACGCCGGTGACCTGGGCCTGCGGACCAGCAAGCTGTCCTATCACCCCATCTCCCTGCTGGAAAAGTACACCGTCACTGTGGAGGAGCCCTGCGCCTTCTGCGGCCAATAAAAAAAACCGACCCGGCCCTGATATCTCAGGGCCGGGTTTTCCGCTTCATCGGTAGAATTTATGACAGCCGATGGTGGTGTAATAGGGCCGGTTATTCTTAATCCATGTTCCAGCGGACAGGGCGGGGGCGTAAAAGTAGAGGCTGTCCTCCACCACACTGGCTCCCTCCAGGCACAGCTTGGCGGCCAGGACCGCGGAGTCGGTGGGGGTATCGTAGATGGTCCCGTTGGAGGTTGGCTCAAACTGGACCCCGTCCTTGGTATCGAAGACCACGCCCCGGATCGTATCCGGGAACTCGCCACTTCTCACCCGATTCAGCACCACGTTGCCCACGGCGATCTGCCCCAGCAGGGATTCCCCCCGGCTCTCCGCCGAGATGACCCGGGACAGCCAGTACAGGTCCTCCTGGTCATAGTCGGCCGCAGGTGCCGTGGCTGCCAAATTGGTCAGCCGGGCAGTAGCAGTCTCCCCATCCCAATTCAGCTGCGCTCCGGTGGCCTGAGCTACCACCCCCAGGGGCAGGACCAGCTTTCCGTCCTTCACCCGGACGCCCCCCTTTACGTAGAGGGCCCGGCCGTTAACGGTAACGTACAGCTGGCCAGGCTGAGCTTCCAGCTCCAAGCCCTCTCCCCGCAGCTGGGCGCTGCGGCCGTTCCAGGTCAGCTCATAGGGCGTGAGCTGGGCGTATGTACGCAGAGTGATGTAGCTGGTGCCGTTCTCCACCCAGGCCTGGCTGGAGCTCAGAGCCTTTCCCCCCGCCTCTACACTAGCCCCAAAAGCGGGGACTGTCAGGGCCAGGGCGGTGACCAGGGCAGCAGCCGCCCCCTTCCATCGTCGGTTCATGGTTGATTCCTCCTTTGGTTTGTAACCAAATTGTAACCTTTGAGGTTCCATGGAGCAAGCTGTAAATTCTGGAAACCCGTCCCAGATACAAAAGCGCGCCGCCGGAATCATCTGGCGGCGCGCTTTTTTCAATGTTTTTAATCCACCGCGCTCTTGGCGGCATCCAGGTCGTTGGCCACCACCAGCAGGACGGTATTGCCCTGCTGATCAACCCAGGCCCCCTCCAGCTTGGGGATCTCAGCGGGGCGATAGTCCTTGTTGGCGTCGATCTGGCCGTCCACATAGGCACGCAGACCCTCGGCGGCCTTGGCCGCCTGGTCCTCCGAAGCAAAGACCAGCACAGCCCCCTCCTCACAGGTGGCGCCGGCGGAGCGCACAACGGCGCAGTCTGTCAGGTCCTCCCGATTCAGTCCGCAGTCCGCCAGCTTGTACAGCGCGAAGGCGGTATCTCCGTCCAGCGCCTCCAGCTCCTCGGAAAAGGCCCCCGCGTCCACGATGGCCTGGACATCCGCCGGCTCATATTTCGCGGCGGGCTCCGTTTTCCCCTGGCAGGCAGTCAGGGCGCAGACACAGGCCAGGGCCATCAAAACAGTCAAAATCTTTCTTTTCATGTTTTTCGCTCCTATTCTCAGCCCTTGGCGTACAGGGTATCGTAGTCCACGGTGTGGGTCTGTAAGTAAGTCAGCCACTGCTTGCACCAGTCGCTGCGCAGATGGACGCCGTCCTTGCTGGCCTCGGCGGGCAGCTCTCCATTTTCGTTTACGAACGCAGAGTACAGGTCCAGATATACCACCTGTTTTTCCTGAGCCGCCTTGCGCATCAGGTCATTGTACACCCGCAGGTGCTCGTTGGTCAGATAAGTACGGCCGCCGGTCTGGGCGATGACCCTCTCGTTCAGGGGGATCAGCCCCTGGACATAGATGACCGCGTTGGGCTGGATGGCCCGGATGTCGTCAATTGCCTTGCAGTAGCTGTCGTAAAATCCCTGGTCGTCGTAGTAACCCAGTTCGTTGACCCCCAGGGACAGATACACCTTTCCGTACTGCTCCAGGGCCAGGGCCTCCAGCAGGGTATATTCCTTTCCGTCAATGGTCAGAGCCTTCTTCTCCCCCAGCTTGAAGATGGACAGGCCGTTGGAGGTCAGGTTTTTCCCGCAGCCGATGCCGCTGTAAATCAGGAAGCCGTCGGTACGGGAGTCGCCCACAAAGGCGGCGTCCTCAAAGTAGCTGTTATCCACCGCCTCACGCTCCGGTGCGGGCTGGGTAAAGTCGTATGCGGAGGCAGGCGCCTCAGGCTGGGATGGGCTGGAACCGTCCGGCTGCGCGGACGCAGAGCCATCGGGCTGGGAAGAAGCCGGCGGCTCCTCTTCGGAGGGCTCTCGGCTGGAACTGCTGCCGGCTTCGGAACCAGAGACCTCCGGAAGCTGGGTGGAAGCAGAAGGACTGCTGCTTGACTGGCCCGAGGGATCGGACACAGGAAATTTGGTGAATGCCAGGATCAAACCGCCCAACATCAGGAATCCAATGACCAGGACGGCTGACGTCCAGCGGCTGCGGGGACCACGGTACATGAAAATTACCTCCAAAGATGAAAGACTATTTGCCGCCCCGCTGAAAACGGGGAAACAGCGCGCGCAGGATCGAAGTGATCAGCATTGCCCCCACCGACAGAGCGGCGGCAAAGCCAATGGTATGCAGCAGGGAGGTGATAAAAAGCTGGGTCTCCCCCGCCACACAGTACTGCATGGCCTGGTAGATGCCCTTACCTGGAACCAGCGGCAGAAGCGCCACCTGAAGATAGCCGGTGACCGGACAGCAGCGTATCCGTGCCATGATCTCGGAGTAGGCGCCGATGACCATGGCGGCCAAAAAGGCGGAGAGAATATCGCCGATTCCAAACCGCATGGCCAGCAGATAGGCCAGCCATCCCAAGGCCGCTCCCAGGCCGCAGATCAAAATGCCCCGGCCCTGAATATTGAACACCAGCCCAAAACCCACACAGGCCCAAAAGGCCCACAGGCAGGGCAGGATATAGGTGGTCAGAAGTTCACTCATGTTCCGCCCTCCTCACAGGCTCCGGGTCAGCATCAGCGGGATCGCGGTGCCCAAGGCGATGGCGGTAGCCACTAAAATGACCTCTGCCGTCCGGCTCAGTCCGGAAATGATATCACCAGCCATGATCTCCCGCATGGCGTTGGTCAGCGCCATGCCGGGCACCAACACCATCAGGGTACCGATGGTCACGGCGTCCAGATTCTCTCCGATTTCCATATGGACCAGCAGAATGGCTGCGGCAGAGATGACGGCGGAACAGACCACGGTGCGAAAAAAGCCGTTGGAGCCGATAAATCTTTGGCCGAACAGAACGCAGATTCCCACCGCCAGACCGCACAGGGCAGCGGCCAAACAGTCCCGGAAGCTTCCATTGAAGAAAAGAGCAAAAAAAGCTGCCGCGGTCACATAGCCCAGCAGCACCGTCCGGGGTGCGTACTGCTGAAGCCCTGCCGCCATTCGATCCACCATAGCCTGTGCCTCCTCCACGGGTGGGACCTCCCGACACAGGTAGCGGCACAATTCGTTGCACCGCTCCAGCAGCTCGATGTCCGTCCCATGGGCGGGGATACGGCACATCCGAGTCACGGATTTTCCATCCTCACCGGTAACACTGACAATCAGACAGTTTGGAATGGCAAAGACTTGGGGCTCTAATCCATAAGCGGTGAGCAGCCGAGTCACGGATTCCTCCACCCGGTAGATCTCCGCTCCACTGTTCATCAACTGCCGGCCCAGCTCAGCACCCAGATTCAACAGCTTGTCGTAATCCATCGAATCCGCTCCTCTCCTAACACAGGATACCATGTTTTAATAAAATTTCAAGTAGCAAACTTGTTACGTTTTTTTGAAAAAATGGTAACAAAGACGTAACCGGCCCGCCATCAAAAAACAGCGCCGCACCGCTGTGGGGACCCTGCATTGGCACACGGCCTGCGGGTCCCTATGATAAACGGTGAAAGGCGCTGTTTCGATCATCATTTCATTCCCAACTCGGTCCGGCGCAGCAGACCCACTCCAATTGGGGTAGGCCCGGTGTGGACGCCGATGGTGACGCCGATCTGATAGGCCCCGGACTGGAGCAGCTTCCAGCCCCGCTCAGCCAAGCCCTCGAACACCCGGTCGGTGAACTCCTCGTACTCCTGCAGGTCCAGCCCAAAGCCGGTGACTACCCGCCACTGGCTGAGATTCAGGCGCTCCCGCTCGACATAGCGGAAAAACAGATCCCGGACCCGCTGGAGGGACTTCTTCCGGCCCTGGGCAATGCCGTCGGACACCAATTCCCCGTTCTGATACCCGATGAGCGGCTTCACCTTCAGCAGGGCGCCGGTGGTGGCCGCGGCCTTGCCGATGCGGCCGCCGTGGCGCAGATACTCCAGATCGTTGGCGGTGAAGAAAATGCGCCCGCTGGAACGGACCGCCTCCAGAGCCGTCACCGCCTCCTCCAGGGTGCAGCCCCGGTCCCGCAAAATGGCTGCTTCCTCCACCAGCTGGCCCTGGAGTACCGTGGCCAGCTGGGAATCCATCACGTAGACCTGGGCCTTGGGGAACTCCTCCAACAGCTCCTCCCGGGCGTTCCGGGCCCCCTGGAGGGAACCGCTGAACGCTCCGTTCAGACAGATACACAGCACCGGTATCCCCTGACGGGCCGCCGGACGGAAGGCCTCCAGATAGTCCTCCACTGTGGGCATGGAGGTCTTGGGAAACACCCCCGGAGCGTCCGCCATCCGCTGGTAGAAGTCGTGGGTGGCGATGTCGCGCTCCTCCCGATAGTAGACCTCATCCCCCAGAGCCACATAGAAGGATACCAGGCTGACGCCCAGCTGCTTGGCTCTCTCCATTCCCAGGTCACAGGCACTGTCACTGACGATTTGGAATTTCATAGGTTCTCTCCTTGTCATATGCGGCGCTGCCCTGTCCCGCCAGACAGAGCAGCGCCGTTCCAATCATGTAGTTAATGTGTAATTATATACTTATTTAAACAAAAGCTCAACCTATTTTCTGAACATTGATCCACAGATGAGATTATTCACCGCTGTTGCATGCTTCTGGCCCTCCCGGAAGCCGGACCACGTCCCCCCATCGGCTTCCGCTGAAACAAAAAGCCCGCCCATCAACATATTGGGCGGGTTTTTTGTTCTATTTCACACGCTTTAGCCCAGATACTGAATTCCCTGAACGCCCTTGATGCCAAGGCCGGGCTCGTCGGAGACGGTAATCAGCTGCTCCTGGAACACCGCGCCGCCCAGGATGGGGTCCTCGCTGCACAGCACCGGACCGTCCAGGTCGATCTTGGTGATGATCTGCTTGGCGCAGGCCAGATGGACGGCGGCGTTGACGCTGATCTTAGCCTCCAGCATGCAGCCGATCATACACTCCACGCCGTAGACCTCGGCGGCGGAGGCAATCTTCAGAGCGTTGTACAGGCCGCCGCACTTCATCAGCTTGATGTTGACCAGATCGGCCGCGCCCATCTGCATGATGGTCATGGCGTCCTCGGGGGAGAACACGCTCTCGTCGGCCAGAACGGGGACGTAGGAGCGCTCGGTGACGTATTTCAGGCCCTCGAAGTCATGGGCCTTGACGGGCTGTTCCACAAACTCGATGTCCAGGCCCTTCTCCTGCATCTGGTTGAGCAGCTTGACTGCCTGCTTGGGATTCCAGCCCTGGTTGGCGTCGATGCGGATACAGGTGTTGGGACCCACGGCCTGTCGGACGGCCACCAGCCGGGCCACATCCATGTCGGGGTTGGAGCCCACCTTGATCTTCAGGGTATCATAGCCCCGGTCGATGGCGTTGACGGCGTCCCGGGCCATCTCCTCGGGATCGTTGACACTGATGGTAATATCGGTAACGATCTGCTTGCGGCTGCCGCCCATCAGCTTGTAGACGGGAATCTTGTACAGCTGGCCGTACAGGTCCCACAGGGCCATATCCACGGCGGCCTTGGCGCTGGTGTTCTTCACGATGCAGGCATTCACCGCCTTCATCAGGTCCTCAAAGTCGTCCACATCCCGGCCTACGATGGTCTTGATGAGATGATCCCGCAGAGCGCCCAGAATGGCTCCGGTGGTGTCTCCGGTCACCGCGCCGGTAGGGGGCGCCTCGCCGTAGCCCACGGCACCGGTGTCGGTGTGGATCTCCACGATCACGTCTTCCACACTGGAGACGGAGCGCAGGGCCGTTTTAAAGGGGACACGCAGCGGAACCGAAATCTTACCAAGCTTTACTTCTGTAATTCTCATTTTGAGCTTCCTCCTCCAATTAGTTGGCTAATTCACATATGGCGGCCGCCAGAATCTTGGCGTTGTCCATCAGCCGGTCGATCTCCATATATTCGTCGGGTTTGTGCTCCCGGACCTCGTCTCCGGGGAAGATGGGACCGAAGGCCAGCGTGTTGGGCATCATCTTGGCGTAGGTGCCGCCGCCGATGCACTTAGGCTGGGCGGGCTGTCCGGTATACGCCCCATACACCTTCAGCAGCTTCTGCACCAACGGGCTTTCGGGCGGCATGTAGATGCGCTCCTTGTGCTGGAGGAAGGTCTGGCAGAAGCCCGCCCCCTCAAAGGCGGCGCGCACCGCCGGCCCGCACTCCTCAAAGGTATGGGTCACGGGATAGCGGTAGTTCAGCTTGACCTCCACCTGTTCTCCGTCGGCCCGGATCACGCCCAGATTCATGGTCAGCGGACCGGACAGTTCATCCTCCATGGCAATGCCCAGGGACCTGCCGTCACACTCCATTCCGATTTTCTCGGCCAGCAGCTCCACCACCTGCTTCAGCTCCCCCTGGAGGGGCAGGCGGTTCAGGAACAGCATCAGCCGACCGATGGCGTTCTCGCCCTCCTGGGGCGTGCCGCCGTGGGCACCCACGCCCAGAGCCTCCACCCGGACCCCCTGGTCCTCCAGGGTGCAGGACACCTTATCCGCGTCCATGGCCGCGATCTGCCGGGCCAGTTCCGGGGGACAGGCCAGCCGTGCGAAGGCCTGGCTGGGAACAATATTGTGGGCCGAACCGCCCTGGAGCTCCACCAGGCGGATATCGCCCTGCTGGACCAGGGTGCGGCGGAAAATCTCTGTCACCAGCCCCTTCTCTCCGTTGATGACGGGGTACTCGCCGTCCGGCGTGATACCCATAACGGGGGTCTCGCCCCCATGGCTGAGATAGTACTTCATGTCCGCGCTGCCCGTCTCCTCATTCAGGCCGAAAATCAGGCGGATGCGCCGCTTCATGGGAACACCGGAGTCCCTCAGCGCCTTCATGGCGTACAGGGCGGCCATGGTGGGGCCCTTGTCGTCCATGGTGCCCCGGCCGTAGATTTTGCCGTCGGTCACCAGCCCCTCATAGGGCGGGACGGTCCAGCCCTCCCCCTCGGGCACCACGTCCAGATGGCCCAGTATGGCAACCATCTCCTCGCCCTGTCCCAATTCGCACCAGCCTACCTGGTCATCCAGGTTGTGGACGGCAAAACCCAACTTCTCAGCCAGGTCCAGCATGTAGGTCAGACAGCGGTGGACATTCTTTCCGTAAGGATAGCCGCTGTGGTCATCGGCATAAACGCTTGGGATTCGGATACAGCCCTGCAAACTGCGGATCAGTTCCTCTTTGCTGCCTTCCATCAATTCTTGTAAGTCCATGATCTCTTCCTTCTTCACAACAGATGCCGGGAACACAGCCGCTCTCCGATTCCCGTGCGCTTTCCGGTCCCGGCCCAGGTTGATACGGTACCATTCTTCTGTTTCCAGCCGGCCTCCGCTCCACAGCGGAGGCCAGCCGTTCGTCTTATCGTATTTCTTCTTTTTTCAAGGCATAGTAGCGCTTTAAGGCATCGTGGTAGGCCACCAGAACCGCCCGGCGGGAGGAGCCTCCATAGTACCGTTGCAACCACTCCTCCAGCCACGCCGCGATCCCGGGAAAATCTTCTCCCAGAAAATGCTTCTTTAAAAACTGATTGGTGATCTCCAGGGTACGGGTGCATTCAAAATCCAGGACCTTCTCGGTCTCCCCGTCTACCTCAAAGGCCATATAAAAGGAGCCGTACTGCTTTGTGATCGCGTTATCCATGTTTGTTCTGGATTCTCCAATCACATAATAAGCAGCTGTTTTTCCTCTTAATTTCTGCGGCAGTTCCATTTCCGCATTCCCTCCTATCCTGTCTGATTGGACGCCGGGCTGCTCCCCCTTCCGTCCAAACTCAGGTAGGCGGGTGAGATTTTACAGCAGCGTCTCCGGCGGCACGTATTCCAGATTCAATGCCTCGGCCACACCGGGGAAGGTACACTTTCCCCCATAACAGTTCAGGCCCGCCATCAGACCCTTGTCCTGCTTGCAGGCTTCCTCCGCACCCTTGGAGGCCAATTTCAGTCCGAAGGGCAGGGTGGCGGTCACCAGCGCCCGGGTCGAAGTGCGGGAGACTGCACCGGGGATGTTGGCCACGCAGTAGTGGACCACACCGTCCACCTCAAATACGGGATCGTCATGGGTGGTGGTATGGGAGGTCTCGATACAGCCGCCCTGGTCGATGGCAACATCCACGATCACAGAACCGCGCTTCATGAGAGACAGATACTCTCTCTTAATCAGCTTGGGGGCGGCCCGGCCGGGCAGCAGCACCGCTCCGATCACCAAATCGGCCTGGGCAATGGTCTTTTTGATATTGGCCTCGGAGGAGTGCAGCGTTGTGATCCGGTTGGAGAACAGATCATCCAAATAGGCCAGCCGGCTGAGATCGATGTCCAGAATGGTCACGTTGGCGCCCATGCCCACGGCGATCTTACAGGCGTTGGTGCCCACATTGCCGCCGCCCAGGATGACCACGTTGCCCCGCTCCACGCCCGGCACACCGGACAGCAGCACACCGCGGCCGCCATAGGTCTTCTCCAGATACTTCGCGCCCTCCTGCACGGACATGCGTCCGGCGATCTCGCTCATGGGTGTCAGACAGGGAAGGCCGCCTCGCTTGCCGACGATCGTCTCGTAGGCCACCGCCGTCACCTTGGCGTCCAGCAGAGCCTTGGTCAAAGGCTCATCCGCCGCGAGATGGAGGTAGGTGAACAGGATCAGCCCCTCATGAAAATAGGGGTATTCGCACTCGATGGGCTCTTTGACCTTCACCATCATTTCGCAGCGGTCCCAGACCTCCTTGGCCTGCTCCACCATCTCTGCTCCGGCCTGGACATACTCTTCGTCGGAGAATCCAGAGCCCAGTCCGGCACCCTTTTCCACCAACACTTTGTGGCCCGCCTGCACATAGGATTCCACTGCGCCCGGCGTCAGTCCCACACGAAATTCATTGTTTTTGATTTCCTTTACAAGACCTATGATCATTTGACAACTTCCCTCTTTTCATATTCTTCGTATCCAGCTGCTGCTTACGAAAAAGTTTTTTGTCTGTCTGGACGCGGCACCGAGCCGCGTCCAGACAATGGTTCTATTACTTCGAGATCTTTAAAAAGTGGACCATAATCTGAGCGACTTCCGCTCTGGTCGCGGTCCCGTTGGGGGCCAGGATGGCAGTGGTCCGACCAGAGATCAGGCCAGCGCCCACGGCCCAGGACATCGCGTCCTGCGCCCAATCGGCAACCTGCTCGCTGTCGCTGTACTTGGTCAGGTCGCTCTGCTTGCTCACATTGATGCCATTCTCCTTGGCATAGCTGTACAGGACAACCGCCAGCTGCTCACGGGTCAGCAGGTCGGTGGGGCCCATTCTGCCATCGCCGTAGCCGACCATGGCGCCGGCGGCCTTGGCCCAGTACATGGCGTCGGCATACCAGGCGCTGGCAGGCACATCAACGAGCGTACCGTCCTTGTCCGCGGCGGGCTTGCCATTCTGACTGTACAGGATCTGAGCCAGCATGGCGCGGGTGATCTGTCCGTTGGGATCAAAGCGCTTGTCGGTCACGCCGTCCATAATGCCCTTCTCAGCGGCCTCCATCACGGCGTCGTAGTACCAGTCGCCCTTGTTCACGTCGGTAAAGGCCTTGCCCTCATCCTTCTTGCCACTGCTGGAAGAGCTTCCGCCGCTGGAGGGGGTTTTCTCACCAAAGAGGTCCGTCAGAATCTGGGCGGGAGTCATGTCGGCGTAGCCGTCGGGATCGGTGATTTCACCGTTCAGATCCCAGCTGAACTTACCGGCGGTGCTGCCATAAACACGGGTATAGCCGTCAAAGGTCAGGCACAGGACCTGGTCGCCGTAGCGCTCGCTCCACGCGGGGTAATACTTGTTCATGTAGCGGTTTGCCAGCTGATAGGCCTCGCAGTTCTTGTCGGGACCGATAGCGCTGATCTGAGCGCCGGCGCCGTTGGTGGTATTGGGGGTAGAGTGCAGGAACACGATGGAGCCGTCATCACAGGTGCCCACACAGATCCACACATGGCCGTTCATGGAAAACACATCGCCGGGGTTGAACTCGTGACCGTCATAGCCCCGGTGGACACCGTTTTTATCCACCCAGGGAGTGCCATCCTCGTTCAGCAGCACATCGCCCATGTCCATGGTGCCCCAGCCCTTCTTGGCCAGCATGCCGGCCTGGGAAGTAGCGGAACCCACAAAGCCCTCGTTCTCGGACACGGTGCTGCTCTCGGTGTTCATCAGGTTGTACAGCGCCCAGCCCGCGTAACCGGAGCAGTCGGGGCCACCATAGTAATATTCGTTGTAGTGCCGCCAGTAGTAGGAATGGGCGGGATCGCTGTCATTCCGGTAGGTATAGGTCTCATCGTGAGACTGGAAGAAGTCGATCCAACTCTGAGGCAGACCGATAGTCATGGCCTGGTTGGAGGACTTGTCATCCTGCCAATCCCAAGTGCCGCCGTAGACGTACAGAGAAGTGCCTACGGGCTCCATGGCGGTGGCCAGGAAGTTCTTCAGGGTCTTCCGACCGGGTGTGCCGCTGACGGGGGCCTTGTACTCCTCAGCCACGAAGGCCTTGTAGATGGTCTCGGCCGCATCACCTTTGACGATGACCTTCACAGAGTCACCCACGGCCACGGCAGCCTCCTCAACGGAAGCGCCGCCGGCGGCGGTGGTGATCTCATAGGTCTTGACGCCGTCCGCCACGGTCAAGGTCTTACCGTCCACGGTCAGGGTGCCCTCGCCCAGAGCGGTCACTTCACCCATCACCACGTTGTCGCTGCCCTTGTCCAGCAGTTCCACGGCGGTGACGGTACCGTCTTCCACGGTGATGTTGTAAATGTAGCCCTCCATCAGCTGATTCTGGATGGAGTAGTGCTCGTCGTTGGCGACTTTATAGGTTTCGGTGACACCGTTCACGCTGAACAGGTACTCAAAGTTGTCCTTGTTATCTCCGTGGGAGTTGGCAAAGTCCTTGATGCCCAGATAGACAGCCTCCACAGGCTCCACGGGCAACTCCTCGCCGAACAGGTCGGCCAGGATCTGGGCGGGAGTCATGTCGGCGTAGCCGTCGGGATCGGTGATTTCACCGTTCAGATCCCAGCTGAACTTGCCGGCATTGGCATTGCTGGCAATTGCAGTGTAGCTGTTATAGTCGCGCAGGACAGGCTCGTAACGCTCGCTCCACTCGGGATAATAGGCCTTCATATAGTGGTCAGCCAGCTGATAAGCCTCGCAGCTCTTGCTGTCATTGGGGTCCAGCGCACTGATCTGAACGCCTCCGCCACCCTGACCAGCCTTGCTTTCGGAGGGGGTAGAGTGCATAAAGACGATAGAGCCGTCATCACAGGTGCCGAGGCAGATCCAAACATGGCCGCTCATACTGAACACGTCGCCCACTTTGAAACCATTCTCCGTGGTTCTCTCCCAAGTACCCCAGTGATTGGTCTCAGCAAAGGTCCTGGCCATCTTGGTAGAGCTCATGACATACCCGTCGCTCTCACCCTTGACGCTGTCCTCGGTGTTCATCAGATTATATGCCGCCCAACCCACATAGCCGGAGCAGTCAGGTCCGGCATAGTAGTACTGGTTCCAGCTATTATGGGGATAATAGCTATGGGCAGGATCAGCACTGGTCTTATAGCTGTAATTTTCATCCTGGGACTGGAAGAAATCGACCCAGGACTGGGGCAGACCAATGCTCATAGCCTGGTTGGAGGACTTGTCATCCTGCCAGTCCCAGGCACCTCCGTAGACATACAGAGAAGTGCCCACGGGCTCCATGGCGGTGGCCAAGAAGTTCTTCAAAGTCTTCAGGCCGGGCGTGCCGCTGACGGGAGCGGTGTACTCCTCGGCCACGAAAGTCTTGTAGATGGTCTTGGCCGCATCACCGTCCACGATGACCTTGACGGAGTCGCCCTCGGCCAAGGCAGCCTCCTCAACGGAAGCGCCGCCAGCGGCGGTGGTGATCTCATAGGTCTTGACGTCGTCCGCCACGGTCAGGGGCTCACCCTCCACGGTCATGGTGCCCTCACCCAGAGCGGTCACTTCGCCCATCACCACGTTGTCGCTGCCCTTGTCCAGCAGCTCCACGGCGGTGACGGTACCGTTTTCTACCGTGATATCGTAGATATAGCCTTCCTGCAGGGTGTTCTCAATGGCAAAAGTAATTCCATCGTTCTCAACCGTATAGGTCTTGACCTCACCGTCCACACTGAATTTGTGCTTAAAGTTGGCTTTTTCTTCTTTTGTAACGGTACCATAACCTTCAATGCCCAGATAGACAGCCTCTTCCGTTGAGGCGCCGCTGTCAGGCTCCGCCGCAAAGGCGGGGACCATAAAGGAACTCATCATGGATAGGGAAAGCAGCATCGCTAAGGCTTTTTTCTTCATTATTACGGCTCCTTTCATTCATCTTCCAGTTTTGATACTTACAACTCGGTAAACTCCAGCACTTCCTTGGTTCGTTCGTACTCGTCATAGCGCAGGCCCCGGTCCTCGGTCTCCATCTCCCCCACCTGGTTGTCGTAGGGATCGGCCCGCCACTGGTCCTTAGGGACATCAAAGTCCCCCTGGAACTGGGTGTTGGCCACCATGCGGTAGGGGTCCAGATTTCCGAAGTAGTGCAGTCTGCGCGCCTCATTGCCCTCCCGGACGGCGCCGCCGCCAAAGGATGGGTCGGCATACAGCCAGCCGTAAGGAGCCGCGTAGAACTGGGTCCAGTCGTGGGCCCCGCAGAAATCCGGCTCCACGTTCCAGCCGCTCTGCCACCGGGCAGGAATCCCGGCACAGCGGCACAGGGTAATGAACAGCAGCGCCTGCACGCCGCAGTCTCCAATCCGGTTGCGGGCGCACATCTCCGGGATATTCTCCAGCCCAAAATAGGCCCGCATAAAGGAGTACTTCACATTCCGTGTGACAAAATCATAGAATTTTCTGGCCTTCTCCAGCGGCTCGTCCACCCCCTCGGTCAGCGTCCGGACCAACTCCTTGATATAGGGTGTGAACAGGATGTGGGGCGGCTCCTCCTCCGTGTCAAAGGAGGGCTGCTCCGGGGACGGGACTGGGTTGGAGAGATCCACATACCGTGCGGTCTGCACATAGGAGAATTCCACAGAAAATTCGTGGTTCTCCTCCATGACCTCCTCCCAGAAGATCACCCTCTGGGGCGCCGTCTCCGGCGAGATGTGGGTGGGTTCCGGGAATACCTTCTCAATCTTGATTTCGCTCTGAGAATCACATTGGCAGGGCAGGGGCAGATAGGCCCGCACCCGCTGTCCCTTCCGGAACTGCCCGTCCTTCATCCGTACACTGGCCCGGCAGCGGATTCGGCAGGCCATCTGGCCGTTTTCCCGCATCAGGCGGGCGGCCCGATCCAGCCGTCCACGGCCGTTGTCCTGGCCGTCGGCCGCCTTGGCGGTCACACCGGCCCTTTGGGCGAAGGCCGTATCTGTCTTGCAGAGGGTCTCAAAAAAGCGGTCAAAGTAGTGGGGCGCCCCGTGGTCATAGATCCAATCAATCTTCCAGGCATTCTCCAGGGCGTCGAATTCCGCCTCGCTGAAGTCCGGGATATGCCGCCGCACCAGGGCCAGCGCCTCCTCCTTGGTATAGGGGTAATCGCTGGGCAGGCGGCGGATCATTTCTCGCTGGACGGTCAAGCACTTCTTTAATGCCTCGGGCGTGCTCTCCGCCGCCAAATGCCGGTCAATGGCGTTTATTGCCCCCTCAAAGTCACCGTGGAGCTTGCGGCGCAGTACGTCGTCCGGCAGGCCGATATGGAGGTATCGGAAGTTGTCATTCAGGCTCATAATGGCTCCTTATCCGCGAATTTTGGGTAAAAGGATCCCCCACCCGACTCGGGCAGGTGAGGGATCCTAAATTTATATTACACGAACAGTTTCAGGATAGCGCCCATGCCAAGGCCGCACATGTTGCCGATGGCAGCGCCCAGCACGCCCATCAGCACGCCGATGCCGGCATAGGAGGCGTCATAGGCGGTGGCAACAATCGGGGCAGAAGCGGAGCCGCCCAGGTTTGCCAGAGAGGCAGTGGACACCATGCACAGGTCCCAATGGAACAGCTTAGACAGCAGGAACATGAGAACCACATGGATGACCAGGATAATAAGGCCGTAAACCACCCACATAGGAGCGGACAGCAGGTCGGTGACCGTGGCGGTGGAAGCCAGCAGAGAGACCACAGCGTACAGGTAGATGCTGGACAGCTCCTCCACGGCGGGCAGCTTGCCCAGAGGGGACATGGCGCAGATCAGGCCCAGGACGGTGACAAACACGGTGGTGCAGGTGCCCTTATCGAACATACCCAGACCCACGGCCTTCAGACCGGAGTTCATCGCGGCGCCGATCCACTGAGAGCCGGCGGAGACGATGAGGGACAGACCGATCAGGAAGATCCAGTCGCCGGCAGTGGCCTTGCGGCCCTTCTCTTTGGCGACCTCGGCGTTGGCGGCGTCGGCCACGGCCTGGAGCTTGGAGGTGTCGGCCTTCACGGCCTTATTCCACTTACCGGCATAGCGGACGGCCAGCAGCAGCAGCGCGATCCACACGGAGTAGCAGACGGTATCCAGCGCCAGAGCGCAGCTGTAAGCGCCGCCGTCCACAGGCAGAGCGTCCTGCATAGCGGCCATGTTGGCGGAACCGCCAACCCAAGAGGCGTACAGAGCGGCCACAGCGGCCCAGGTCTTCTCGCCGCCGCCCAGAGAGTTCATAAAGATGGGATAGCATGCAATAAATCCAATTGCCAAGGTTGCGGAGCAGCCCAGGAAGATGGCGATCATCCGGCCGCCCAGCTTGGCCAGCTTGCGGAAGTCACACCGCAGAAGCATAACGAAAATCATGGCGTACAGCAGGTTATTTTTCAGTGCGCCGTAAGCCGCGGAGCAGGCGTCGGATGCGTACAGGCCCGCGGTGCAGAACACCATGTTCAGTACATAGATCCAAACCAGCGGGGGAACTACGTTAAATACTTTCCACTTGGTATATTTTTCTGCGGCCAGCAGAGCGCCTGCCACAAACATCAAAAACGCAATGTATGTAAAGCCATTTGTGATCATAGTTGGATCCTCCCTCATTTTTATTGAGTTTCCTAGCGACTACCACACTGGGTGTTAGCTATCTGTTGGGATCAACACACCTCCTTGTTCTGTAAACCTCCCAAAGCTCTTCTCCTGTCCTCCCTTCCTTTTGATTCCCTGATCGCAAATATTTCTTTGTTTTCGGCAATCTGTCCGAAAAACAAAAAGACCAGCAAAAACAAGAGCCACTTAGTCGGCCTTTCTTGTCTTTACTGGTTTTTATCTGCGCTGATCTGATTGAATATCACATCTAGCATCTAAAGCAGTATATCTTATTTACTTGTGTGTTTAGTATATACATTTTGACCGTAAAAGTCAAGCATTTTCATTTATTTTTGACGCTTTGTACAATTCCGCTGTCGTACAGTCCTGGCTCCCCGCAGAATATTCTCCATTTTTTGCTATGTTTCGCCTCAATTTTCCAATTTCTACAACTAAAATGACACAAACTTCCATGCGTTCAAAATTGTGAAAAATCCGAAGCAGCGACTGCGCGTCAGGCCAGAACATTGTGATCCGGCAGCCGGACTACCTCGGCCGATTCATCTCCTCCTGCTGGCCCTCTCCCGCTCTCATACTGTGGTATCGTTTGAGGGCATCCCGATAGGCGGTCAGTACCGCCCGGCGCGAAGAGCCTCCATACCGGCACTCCAGTTCCCGCTCCAGCCATCGGTCGATCTCTGAAAATTTCTTTCCCAGAAATAGTTTTCTCAGGAACTGCTCCGTCAGCTCCAGGGTGTGGGTGCATTCAAAGGCCAGAACCTCCTCTGTCCCCCCATCCACTTCAAAGGCTAAATAGAAGGAACCATAGATTTTTGTGATGGCGTTGTCCGCATTGGTGCGGGACTCGCCAATGACAAAATAGGACTGGGGCCGCTCTGTTCCCTTCATAGCTCCTCCTCCAATTGTGACATGCCGCTGCATCGTACATTCAGGCAGTCTGTTCTATATTGCACAAAAACTCCTTGAACTTCCAGTAAATATTGTAAAACTTTCCTTAGTTTATTATAAACCCAATATTTGGAATGTCAAGCTTCCTTTTGTCCGCCGGCGGCTGGCCCACTGTTCTCCATTGTTCCCGCTCCGCAGGACTTCTTATTTTTTTGTCTTGCAGGAGATAAAACGCCGTTTTCGCCGTTTTCCTTTCAAAGCCCACTGTACATCGTTATTTTCAGACAGGTAAAGGAGTGTTTGCTATGAAACTTACGAAGCATCCCCGCGGCACGGCTCTGGCCGCTCTGCTGCTGTCCGCTCTGCTGCTCGGCGGTATCCCCGCCGCCGCTGCCGCCGCCCCCATTCCCGAATCCGTAGCCATTGAGGCCGTCCTGGACAGCTCCGGCTCGGTGGAGGACCCCAAGGGGGGCGGCATTGACCCGGAGGGCCTGCGCTTCCAGTCGATGGACCTGCTCCTGGGCCAGTTTTCCGCCGAAGTCCCCCTCTCCGCCGGCGCGGTCCTGTTCTCCACCGACATTCTCTGCGACACCGGCCTAATTCCCATCACCGGCCCCCAGGACCGGCAGCTGCTGCTTCAGACCCTTCAGGCCGCCCCCTCCGGGGGCTGGACTGACCTGGGTGAGGGACTGGACGCGGCGGTGGACACTCTATGCCGCAGCGACGCCGCCCACCGAGCCTGCGTCATCGCCACCGACGGCCGCATTCTGTGCGGCGGTGAGGAGGACCAAGCTACCCTGGCCAGCATCCAGACCGCCAAGCAGGCCGCCGACCGGGCCAAGGAGGCGGGCGTCACCGTCTACGGCCTGTACCTGAATTTCAATGGTCAGGCTGACCCCAGAGGGCTGACCCAGCTGGAGGACTTGTGCGACTACGTCCATGAGGTGGACAGCCTGGCCGGTCTGGACGCCGCCTGCGTGGCCATCTACAACAGCCTGATCACCGGCAGTGAGCTGCCCCCTCCCATCCCGGTGGATATGCCCTGCGAAGAGGACTTTTTTCTCCCCGATGGTCTGGACGCTGCCCGGATCACGGTCAGCTCCACCCAAATCGACCAGGTGGAGCTGACCCTGACCCCCCTCAGCGGCTCGGAGTCCGACGTAAGCGAGCTGCCCGAGGAAGGGACCCCAAGTACCCGGGTGGTCCAGCTCTCCCAGCCGCAACCCGGACGCTGGCGTCTGTCTTTGAATGGCCCCGCCGGCTCCAAAGCCACAGTCCAGAAAATCTTTGAGACCTCCCTCTGGGCCGGGGTCCGTCTCACCGACGACCAGGCCGTTCCTCAGTCCGGTCAGCCCCTGGATCTGACTCTCTGGCTGGAAAACGACCAGCGCCGAGCCATCGATCTGACCGGCTACGCCGCCTGTGTCCAGGTCACGGACGCCCAGGGGAACCTGCTGTCCGAGGTCTCCGTCCCCGCCGAGGCCATGACCGGCACCGAAGTCGCCCTCCCGGTGGAGCTACCTCAGGGGGACTGCCAGGTACAGGCCGTCTTCCGCTATGAGACCCAGCTAACTCTGGCCAGTCAGGCCTTGGAGCTCCACCCCGCCTCCAGCTCCGACGCCCGGGGCTTTCCCCTGATTCCGGTGCTGCTCGGGGCAGTCGGGCTGCTGGCCCTGGCGCTTCTGGCTTTCTGCCTGCTCCGCCGCCGGAGCGGCGGCGCTGCGCCGGGAGATCTTCTGCGGGTGGACTTTCTCGAAGACTCCAGCCACGTGCTCTGCTCCCAAGAGGTAAACCTGGAGGGCTGCGGCGGGCGCATCCCCCTGCTGGACCTGGTCCAGCTGGCTCTGGTGCTGGCCGAAAGCGATCCGGACCAGGACGGCGTCCGCATCCAGCGGGCCAAGGAGCTGGCAATCTCCCAGCGGCCCGCTCTGAAAAAGGCCGTTCTTTCCTTTCATAGCGGCAAGAGCGGTGCGATCAAGGTCCTGCTCGACCGCCAGCCCTGCCCTCAGCACATCCCCGTAGCTTTTCCCGCCCCCGCTCCCATTTTGCTGCTGACCTACATCCCCTGCGATTCCACCTCGGATGTTGACCTATGGGGCCAGACCGCCGCGCCGGAGGACGACTTCGACTTCCAGTTTCCCCTGTGAGCATCTGACTTCCTGTAAGAACGAACAATTTCTTCTTTATGGACGATAAATCGCTCTGTCCCGCGTATTCATCTGAAACCACTCACCATGTTTCCATACAGAAAGGAGAACCACCATGGCTGCTGATATGACGGAATCCACCCGCATTCAACCCATCGCCCAAAAGCTCTTTGACAAGATGGACCCCCGGCACGGGTCCCTGCTCCCCTACCAAAAGCTCGTCCTTCCAGACAAGGCCTTCGTCTTCTTTTTCCTGGGCGGCAACGGCATCACCCTGGGCCTGGACCTCTACCAGATGCTCCACCGCTCGGTGGACCCCGAGGAGATCCGCAAGAAGGTCCGCTTTCTCTTCTACGACTGCCACAAGGAAAACCTGAACACCCTGGTGCGGAGCGGTCAGATCCAGGCGGACGAGCAGGAATTTGTGCCCTGCGACGGCGTCTTCGCCGCACTGCAAAGCGACCCCTATCTCCGCGCCTGGGCCGGACAGGACTTTTTGTTCTCCATCCACGCCGAGGACTTCAATGACGGCGGCGCGGGTGCCAAGCGCAAGGTATCCAGCGTGCGCTTTCTGTCCAGCGCCTCCATCCACGCCTTCCGCAAGCGTCTGGCCGACGCCCTCTCTCCGCTTTCCGCCTACCCCCTGTCCGTCTACGTAGTGTTCGGCACCGGCGGCGGCACCGGCTCCGGACTGGTCATCCCCCTGACTATGGCGGCCCACACTTTCATCCAGCAGGATGCGCTCCATCCCATGGGGACCGTCAGCTTCACCGGGATCGCCCTGTCCCCCAGCACCATCAACGACCTGCCCCCCGAGCGCTGCGATCCCACCTCCGCCAACCGCACCGCCCTGTTGAAGGAGCTTGACTGGCTCAACCGCTGCTGTGATACCGGCGAGACCGTCACCATCCCCATCTCCGCCTCCTGCACCATCAGCAACCGGAACGAGCACGGCAAGCCCTCCAAGCTGTTCGACGGCATGATCCTGGTGGAGGGCGTCTCCGACGGCACGGTGCTGGACCGCCCCGCCCAGGCCCTGGAGATTATGGCCAATCATATTTTCCATGAGATGACCGACCAGTCCGGTCTGATGCAGGCCGCCTTCTTCAACAACGCCGCCTCCGCCAGCACCGCCCTCCTGCTGTCCAAATCCGACGAGGTACTGCCCCGCAATGTGACCTATCTGAACAACATCGTGGGCAACGCCACCTACTATCTCCCCTATAACGAGCTGTGCGGCTACATGGGCTACAAGGTGTACAAGCCTGTTCTGGACAAGTACACCAACGCCTGCCTGGTCAGCGACGCCCGCATCCAATCCGCCCTGGAATCTCTGGAGCTTCAGGACACTGCGCTGGTCCGCCGCATCCGGCAGCGCTCCGGCTTCTGGGGCGGCACCTCCAGGCAGATGCGCTACGCCTCCAACAGCAGCAAGATCGTCCAGACGGCCCAGACGGCCATCGACCGTATGTGTTCCCAGGCCCTGGAGCCCAAGGGCGAGGGCGTGGCCTTTTTGGTCAACTTCAGCCGAGGACTGGCCGAGGCTCTGAAGGGCCAGGCCGAGGAGTTCTCCTCCCTCATTCCCGGTGCCAAGGGCGACGACCAGCTGGTCTACAAATACGCCGCCAGTATCTGCGTCAAGGTCAGCGAACATCTGGTCACCCACTGCCACAACGCCTTCAAGCTCACCGAGGCCATGCTGCGCTCCTTCTCCAAGGTGCTGGAGAAGTACGCCAACATCTGCACCGACGTGAAGGTCTTCGACAACCACCTGAGTCAGACCCTGTCCTGGTCCAACGCCTGTCTGGCCAAGACCGGCACCGACAGCCCGGTGCTGCTGTCCCTCATCGAGGAGGTCCTGGACCGCGGCCGCATCCATGACCTCACCCAGAAATTCACCGACTTTCTCTCCAAGCACGTCCAGCAGTGGGCTACCCTCCTGAGTGAGGACCCCAATGCCGACCCCACCCGCGATTTTCAGGACTTTATGCAGGAAAACTTTGTGGACCTGCTGAACGGCTCCTTTGAGGAGCTGGTGGTCAAGCTCTTCGCCAACGACCTCAGCGCCAAGGTGGTCACCCGGGATGAGCAGGGCAATCTGGTGGTCACCCCCCAGGTCCAGACCGCCGCCCAGCAGATCTATCAGACCTGCGTGCAGAAGGGCGCCTATCTGGCCAAGCTGCGGGCCGGCGCCGGCGGCCAGATCTCTGAATACAACAAATCCCTGGTTCTGCTGGTGCCCGAGAGCTGCGGCCACCTGATGGACGCCCTGAAAGCGGCAGTCCCACACGGCGTCCAGGTCCTGCCCTTCCAGGAGAACAACAAGATCTGCCTGACCACCTTCTACTCCGGGCTTCCCCTGTTCAAATTTGAGTCCATGGAGCCCTCTCAGCGGGCCTATCACCAGCTGTCCGGCCTGTGCGGCATGCACCTGCTGGAGGGCCGCGGCTGGCCCAACGGCTATGAGCTGCCAAACCCCATTCCCGCCAACCTGCATTCCGCACTGAATCTGGACCAGGACTCCGCCTTCACCGTTGAGACCACGGTGAGCAGCCAGGTCCGCCGGGACCTGGCACAGGCCCGCAGCCCCCGGCTGGACATCGCCCGTCTCCGGTACGACACCGTGGGCGTCAAGCAGGTCTACCACAGCTGTCTGCTCCAGCTGCTCCCCGGCCAGGACGGGCTGATCCGTCCCGATGTCAGCGCCTCGGCCCAAAGTTTGTTCGATCAGCTGGCTCTGGGCGAAGACGAGGCCCTCGAGGACGTCAGCCTCCGCCAGCTGCTGAAAGACCACGGCCTGGTCCTGGAGGAGGCGGACACCTTCTACCCCAACATGGTGACCAGCACCTTGAATCCCACCGCCGCCTGGGACTGGGAGATCACCGCCCAGGCCGTCCGCTGCCGGGTGCCTCTGATGCACCGCCTGACGGACACCGTGGCCGTTCTGACCCGGCTGGACACCCTGGTCCAGGAGCACATCGACGCCGTCAAATCCCGCCGTCAGGCCGAAGAGGAGGCCCGCCAGGCGGAAGAGACCGCCCGTCTGGCCCAGGCGGAGGCCGAGCGCCGGGTTCTGGACAGCCGCCGCCGCTTTGCCAAGCTGTGGATGTCCGGCGTGCTGACCTGCGAGGACGACGGAGACCAGTGCTGGATCTTCCGTCTCGACCACGACGTCCCGCTCTTTGAGACCGACCCCATGGACAATGTTCAGCTCCGGTTCCCCCACTACTTCGCCTGGAAGGCTCTGCTGGACCTGGCGGACGAGGACCTGGCGACCCAGGCGGACGCTGCCCTGGCCCAAGCGGATTCCTCGGTGATCCGTCAGCGCAAGCCCCTGCTCCACGAGGCCCTGCAGGCACTGGTCTCCGACCGGAGCGGCGACCTGGCCCTGGCCTCCAGCCGCTTTTCCAAGGCCATGGCCCTCAACGGCCACGAAGCTGAGGCCGACGATCTCAAGGAATTCTACGGACAGCTGAACCAGATCATCTGAAGCCCCGCCCACGCCCTTGGACGCCCCCTCGGGCCGTCCAAGGGCGTGTCTGACAAAGACAAAGGAGGTTTTGTAATGTGCTCCATCCCACTCCAGCCTTCCCAGATCACCAGCGGCCTGCTCTGCCTGCTCCCCCAGCCGGCGGCCGACCAGCTGGCCCACGCGCTGGCCATCCAGCCCTGTGCCTACTCCTTCCCCCCCGAAGCGCGCGCCGCTGGGCTGAGCCGTCTCCGCGACGACCTGTCCCGCGGACTTCTCCCTTCGGACGCGCCGCTGATCCTGGTCTCTGCCCAGGAAGGACCCGTGGACGTCCCCTGGCCTGGCCCGATCCGCTCCCTCTCTATCTGGCTGGGCGAACCAAACCGCTGTCCGCCCGACCGGCTGTGCCTCCCTCTCGAAGATGAGGCCGCCCTGCGCGGCCTGGCCTGGATGCTGGTCCTGGCCCAGCGGGAAAAAATTTCTTTTCTCCTCCGACAGGCGAATTTTCCCTTCCGTCTTCGTTGTATGGAGCAGAGAGCGGGGGACTTCCGGGCGCTGTCCCCGCGGAAGCGCCACCTGGCCCTCCAGACGGACCGCCAAACCAAGGTGGAGGATACGCGGCTGGCCGCCCTGCTGGACGACTGCTGCCGCCGCTACTGTCTGTGCTGCCGCCCGGGCCATTCCCCGCTCTCTCTGGCCCAGATGCCCCTGTCCTTCGAGGGCTTTCAGGCCATGACCGGCCGTCTCTGCCCTACCCGTGAGGTCCTGTGGACCCTGGCGGGCAAGGGGCTGGACCGGCCGGTCCCCCTGGATCGGCCGTTGCTGGACCGGATCTTAGCTGAGTCCCAGCTGCTGACCCTCCCCCTGGCCTGGCTGGAGGTCCACCTTCCACGCTATGCGGCCACTCGCGCGGCCCATGAAAAACGGGCTTTGGAACTCCACCGCCGGGCCCTGGATCATCTCCCCCCCATCCGGGTGCCCCGCCGTCCCGGCCCCCTGGTCCGGCGGCTCCAGCCGCTGGACTTCTGGTTCCGAGAGCTTTCAGAGCGGCAGGCCCGGCTCTCCTTCTGGGAGGGACTGGCGGAAGGCCCCGACGCCTTTGCCCGCGAGCTGGAGCGCCGGCTGCTGGAGCTGGGCCGGGAGCGTCAGCTGCTGGAGCTGGCTCACCCCAGAATTCCTGATTTCCCCGGCGACCCCGCCCGGGATGACGCTCCCTGGGACGGCCAGCTGGTCCAAAAATTCCTGTTGGATCTGGAGGAGCCCGGCTTAGAGGATGTCCGCCCCGGAGCCTCCGCCATTCTGCTCCTTCCCCAGGGCTGTTACGACGCCCTTCCCCACATGCTCCGCAGCCGGGTGCCCTTCCAGGTGCTGCCCGCCAATTTGGAGGCGGATCAGCTGGTTTTGCTGCTCCGGCTGCCCATCTTCCCAAAGGAGGTCTGATTTATGGATCTGCAATTCGACCACCGGCTCCGCCCCCCGTCCACCCTGGTCTGCACCTGCCGCTGGCAGGGGGACGGTAAAGCGGAGCGCCTCCGCCTGACTCTGGTTGGCCCCAAGGGCGAGGAGACGCTCAGTCTCTTTCCGTCCTCCCGAAGTCCGGTAACCAGAGAGCTGTCCCTGGCCGGGATCGCTCCGGGCCGCTACCAGCTGATCCTGACGGCGGAGGGGAGCGGCTCTCCCGCCGCGGTCTACGCCGCCCCCCTGAACCTGGCGGCCCCCGCCGCCGTCAGCTGGCGGTGCCGCCCCTATCGGGGCTGGTTCCACACGGTGCTGGTCTCCACGGGCCCGGTCCGGCATGACCAGATCACCGTCATGGGCGCTCCCCTGCCCTTCGACCTGGCGGCGGGCATCCCCGCCGGTCTGCTGACCAGATCCCGGGTCACGCCCCTGGTCCTCCGCGCTGCCGGGGACGTCCGTTTACAACAGGAATGAGGTGATCGCAATGAAAGCACTTTGCACCTATTGCCAGGCCCCGGTGGAGAGCATCGACTTTGTGTACAACCTGGACGAGACCGGCGCGGTCCGAGATCTGCTGAACGATTATCCCGTGATGGTCCGGCTGGTATCTCTCCTGGAGCAGGAGCTGGGCCGTGGGCTTTTCTTTTACTCCCTGGCCCAGCTCTGGAGTCAGACGGAACACCCAACGCCGGCGGAGGGCAGCCGTATCGTCGCCCTCCAAATGCCCATCACCGCCGCCCCTATCCTAGCGGCTCTGCACCAGACCGACCTGTGGTCCGAGGACCCGGCAGGTCAGCTGATGACTCTGTCCGCCCTGCTGGACCTCCCCGCCCAGGGCCGTGAGCTGGACCGGCTTCACCGCCAGCTCACCTCCAGCCAGGTGCTGGGCCAGCTCCCGGTGGAGCTCATCACCATCCTGGACAGCCGGGGCAGCGAGGTCCCTGTGGAGGTCCGCCACGGCCTGACCGGCAGTCGGCTCAGCGGCAAGTACTGCCCCAAGTGCTTCCGCCCCCTCAGCGACCTGGCCGGTCTCCACCGGGAGGTGGTGGTGGCCCTGGCCGGCGCCGAGCGCATCGGCAAGACCGCCGTGGCCACCGCCGCCGTCTCCTATCTGCTGCACCCCAATCCCACGGGGCTGGAGCTGCTGCTCCCCCCCGAGGACGACCCCAAGTGGTCGGTCTTTCGGGACACCTGCCTGCGCCGCTATGAGCAGGGACTGGCCGTCCAGAAGACCCACACGGCCCAGACCCAGGCTCTCAGCGTCACCCTCCCTCTCCGCATTCCCCAGGGCCGGGAACAGTGGAACACGGTGAACCTGACCATTGTGGACCTGCCCGGCGAGTTTTTCTCTGAGGTCATCCAAGACCAGTGGTTCGCCCAGTACGGCAAGCTGTACCAAAACGCCTCAGTCATCTGGTTTCCCACCGACCTGGCCCAGCTGGCGCAGATGCGCTGCCCTGACGCGGGCTACGGCTACGACGGAAAGGAAATCCAGGTGGACGTTCCCATCCTGCGCCGCAACCTGAACACCCTGCGCCAGCGTCTGGACACCGGCGGCACGGAGAAACCCTTCTGTGTCATCCTCAACAAAAGTGACATGGCCGAAGCAGAGTCCCACGCCCCCTGGCTCTATACCCCGGAAGACGTCACCGACCGCTACCTGACCCACTCCATGCTCCACGAGCAGCACTGGGGCCAGCTGGTGTCCAAGGTCCGCCGCTATTTTCAGACCGTCAACGCCAGCTATTTAGAGGTGCTGGAGGATGCCTTCCCCATCCGCACCTTCGTGGCGCTGTCAGCCTACGGCCACCCCGTGGACCAGAACACCCCAAGAATCAATGCGCCCTTCAACGTGGCCGCCCCCCTGATCTGGTCCCTGGCCATCCTCTCGCTCCTGCCGGTAGCCCGGCTCAATGCCGACTGCCGGCTGGAGGTCGCCTGGATGAACCGAAATGGCACGCCGGACGACGCCCTTCTCCAGAATCTGGGCCGCCCCCGGTACGGTCCCGCCGGTCAGCCCGTTTTCGTTCTCTCCCGCCCGCCGGTCAGCCGCCGCAGCTGCTTTCTTCCCTTCGCCCGGCGCGGACCGCGCTCATTTCCATAAGGAGGTATTGTGATGCCTGACATTTCCTACCTGATCTCCGCCAACCTCAACGGCAGCTACCGCTTTCTCGCCGGCGGCCCCGCCGCCCCCAAGGAGGGCTCCCCGGGCCGCCGCGCCTTCCTGAAACTGGCAGGAATCCCTCTGGACAGCTCCAGCGGCGGCTTTCTTCTGGTCCGGCCCGTGGGCGGCCAGATGATGGTATGTACCTCTCAGCCCCACCGCCTCACGGCCGCCCCCTCCACCTTTACCCAAGCCTTTTTTGGTCCCCCGAACCAGACTCCGGCCCTGCTGGCCTGTCCCCCCTTTCTGGAGACTCAACTGTCCGACCTGCCCCAGCCCAAGCCCTTCTTCCAGGACGGCCCCCTGTCCCGGGAGGTACTGGTCCAGCTCACTGACCAGGTGTACCGCCGGGCTCAGTTCCATCCCGGCACTCCCCTCTTCCTCCTGATCCCCCCGGAGGCCCGGGACCCCCTGGCTTACCTCCGCGCCGTCTCCGCCCAGCTCTATCAGGAGCTCCTGGACTGCTGGGGGCCGGACGTTCTGACCCATACGCCGGTAGCGGTAAGCTCCTACCAGGCGCTCCACTTTCCCATCCACCTCATGTTCGTCACCGCCGAGGAGGCCCGCCATCTCCCCGGCTACTTGGAGTCCGACGGAAGCGTCCACGGCACGCTCCTGGATTCTCCGCCCCCCGACTTTCCTCCCCCCAAGGGACAGGACAGCGTTTCCCTGACCTTCTCCTCTGTGCTGGATACCTTTCTGACCGCCACGGGACTGCCCAAAAGCTCCTCCGTCCGCCTGTCCAGTCAGCGCGCCCGCGTGACTCTGTCCCGGAGCCAGCTGCTCAAGCTGTGCGCCTTCAGCCTGGACCCGGCAAAAAATACTCTGCCGCCTATGGATGAATCCGCCCTGCTCTTCGGGGCCAGCGAGGGCTTCTTCCAGCTCCGCCACCTACCCGGGCTGATGGCTCTGGACCTGAGTGAGGGCACCCGGAAGGCCGTGGCGCTGTCGGTCCTCTCCCAGATCCCGGCGGCGGATGCCCTGGAGCTGCTCCAGCGGCATTCCCAGTGGCAGTCCGATCTGATCCGCCAGCTCCGGGACAGTAAGCAGGGCGCCCCTCTGATCCCGCTCCTCCAGCCCGGCCTCGACAGCCCCCGCCCCCCGAAATCCCACACCCGGGCCGCCGCCCTGGTTTTGGCCCTGGCCCTGCTGGCCTCCCTCTGGTCCGCCAATCTGCTGACGTACCGCGCCCTCCAGGGGCAGACTCAGCAGCTCGCCTCCATCGCCCAGTCCCTGGACGGCTTTCCTACCAACTGATCGCGCGGCGGCCCCGACCGCCGGAAAGGAGTTTTTTATGGACCCTCTGCAAATCAAGCTGACCGCCCTGGACCAGTGCTCCGCCCCCATGATCTGGTCCGCCCCCGCCGCCAGCGAGGACCTGGACCAGTTCGAGGTCCTTACCGGCATTTCCCTCCCCGCCCCCCTGCGCCGCCTGTTGCTGCTCACCGACGGGGCGGAACTCAACGTCCCCGGAACCCGCTTCTATACCTTACATCCCGTGCTCCCTTCCCTGTTCCCCCAGAATCTCCCCGGCCTGTTGGAGGCCATGGACGAGTACCACGATTTCATGGAGCGGGGGTTCTTCCCCCTGGGCATCACCTCCTTTGGGGACCCCCTCTTTCTGGTCCGCGCCACCGGCGAGGTGGTCCAGTGGGACCATGAGGCCGACGAGGAATTCCTGCGCTGGCCCGATCTGGAGTCCTATCTGGACGACGAGCTGGACGCCTGTCTTTCGTGAGGGTCCGCCATGACCAGAGAAGAGAAGCTCCAGCTGAACCGGGACCGCCAGCAGGCGGTCCGGGAGGCCTGGGCCCGGGAGAAGGCCCTGGTCCAACAGGGGAAGGGCACTGTGGACTGGTCCCCCAGCCAGCAGGCCGAGCTGATGAAGACCGGCCGGGTCAGCGGCTATGAGGGCCAGCACATGAAGAGCGTCTCCCGCCACCCCCAGTACGCCGCCTCCGCCGACAACATCCAGTTGCTCACCCACCAGCAGCACCTGGACGCTCACAACAGCGGCAGCCAAAAGAGCGGCTACCGCTCCCCTACCAACGGCCGCTACGACCCCACCACCGGGCAGATGCATTCCTTCGGGAACCGCGCCCCTGCTCCGGTGGCCGCCCGGTCCCTCTCACAGCCCTGCTTTCAAGGCTCCTCCCACGCCGCCGGGCAGAGCGGCTCCCCCGCCGCCAGCCCCGCCGCCGGAAAGGGAGCGGGGGCAGGTGGTGCCGGACATGGTGCCGCTCCCGGACATGGTGCCGCCCCCGGACAGGGCTCCATTCCCGGCGCCTCTTCAGGCGGACCGAGCGCCGGAACCGGCCAGGGCGGCGGAAAGGGGATGAGCCGATGACCACGCTGCCCGTCCTCACCCGCTGCCTCATGGGCACCCGGGTGGGAGACAATCCCCCGGTGTCCGTCCCCCAGCCTCTGATCTCTCTGGCCGGGACCAGCTGGGGACGGCCGGCCCGGCTGGAGCTGGGCTTTGACGAGCTGACCCGGGGAGTTCTGGTCTCAGGGGCCACCGGCAGCGGCAAGACCGTGGTCCTGCGCCAGATGGCGGCCCAGCTCCAGCAGAGCTTAGGCCCCCGGGACTGCATGGTGGTGCAGGATGCCAAGGACGACTACCGCGCCCGCCTGGCCCGGCCCGGCGACCTGGTTCTGGGCCAGGGGCTGTTCCGGGACCAGAGCGTGCGTTGGAATCTCTTTGAGGACCTGCTGTGTGACGGCTGGTCGGACGAGGCCCTGCGCCTCAACGCCATGGAGTTTGCCCGCCAGATGTTTGCCCACCGCAAGGGGGAGGCCCAGCAGTTCTTCCCCGATGCCGCCCAGCTGCTGCTGTCCACTGTCCTGCTGCATTTTCTCCAGACGGCCCGCGCCTCTCCCGCCTTCCGGGCCCAGCAGCTCAGCAACGCCGGGCTGCGCGCCTATTTCGCCCAACAGAAGCGGGACCAGTTTCAGACCCTGCTGGCCCAGTGTGAGGACCCGGGCGTGGTCCGGATGCTGCTGGGCGAGACGGGGAGCCCGGACAACCTACAGGCCCTGGGCGTACTGGGTGAGGAGGTCCTGGCCGTTCTGTCCACCTTCTGCGACGTGTTCGGGGAGGCGGGGGACTTCTCCATCCGAAAATTTATCCGCCAAAAGGGGGGCCGGACTCTCTTTCTGATGTACGATCCGGCCTACAAGGAGACCCAGCAGCAGATTTTCAGTCTTCTGGTCAACCTGATGCTCAAGGAGGCCACCGGCCAGCGGGCCGGGGATGGCCGGGTTATCTTTCTCTGTGACGAGCTGCCCGCCATGGGACTGGTGGACCTGGCCTCCGCCGTCAACCTGGGCCGCGCCAAGGGGCTCATGTGCCTGTGCGGTCTCCAAACCGTGGAACAGATCTGCCAGCGCTACGGCGAGCACGGCGGCAGGACCCTGCTGGCCGGTCTGCGGACCAAGCTGGCTTTCTCCCCCAACGACGCCGCCACCCGGGCCTTTACCCGGGAGCAGTTCGGTGAGAATGTGGTGGAGGAGCTGGTCCCAAGCGCCGGCGGCTGCGTCACCCGGCGTACCACCGGCCATGTGGTGGAGGACTGGGACCTGAACGCCCTGGCCGCCGGGGACTGCGTCTGCGGTCTGCCCGACCGGCCGCCCTTTCTCTTCCACGTATCCATGCCATAACCAAAAAGGAGCTGATCCCATGTTTCTCTCCGCCTTCTCCTCCTGGGACCAGTGCCTGCGCCAGCGGGTCCAGGCCCGCAACCAGGCCCTGGCCTTTCCCCTGGAGCTCTGCACCGAACCGGAGCGCTTCTACCAGGCCCTGGGCCGCCAGTCTCTGCTGGTATCCGGCGGCCGGGACCAGGACCGGGCCGCTGTTCTGCTTGGGACGGCCTGCTCCGCCCCCGCCGGTCTCCCCACGGTAATTCTCCACAATGGAAACCCCTATCTCATGCCCCAGGCTCTGTCCGCCCTGCCCCAGTTGGAGACACGGGTCTGGAGCTACGACCCCCTCATCGGATGCAGCCGGGGCCAGCAGCTGGCCCGGCTGGCCGCCGGGAGCCGTGAGGAGCTGGCCGTCTTCTGGGCCTTCGCCCTGGACGTGTGCCAGGCCCTGGGTCTGCCGGAGCAGCTGACCTCCCTGGCTGACATCCAATGGACTGCCACCCAGTGGCAGCACCAGGTCATCCAGACCTGCCCCCCCGATCTGGCCGCCGACCTGCTGGGCCGCTTTGACCGCTCTATGGCCGGGCTGGCCGCCCAGGCTTCCCTCTTTCTGGCCCGGATGTGCCCCCCCGGCGTGGGCGGCGGCATTCTTCCCCTGTGCAATCTGGCCGAGGGGCTGGAGCAGGACCGGGTGCTCACCATCCCCCTGCTGGGCGGGGCGGGCGACCCCATGCTGAAACAGTGCCTGTCCGTGCTGACCGAGGCCATGTCCCGGGGGACCGCCTTCCAGCTGCTGCTGGACAACGTCCCGGTTCCTGCCCATCACCCCCTGGTGTACAGCCCCGCCGCCCAGGTCCAGCTGGTGCTGGCCGCCGACGACCTGTGCGCCCTGGCCGGCGACCCCGCCGAGCTGACCTGCCGCGGTTGCGGCGCCGTTCTCTTCCGCCACGGAGCCGAGACCAGCGCCAAGCGCCTGTCTCTCCACTTTTTTGGGGAATATGACCGGATGTTCCTGGACCAGACCGCCGGCCGCGGGCAGCAAGCCGCCCATCCCATGGATCACAGCGCCCAGCAGTCCCTGTCCACGCGGTCCGCCAAGGACCTGCGCCTGCCTGCCCGCTCCATCCAGCAGCTCCCCATGGGGGCCGCCTGCGTGCGCCTGCCCCGCCGGAGTTTGGAAGGCATCTTCCTCTTCGCTCCCCCGGACTCCAATCAAGGCCCGCTCTTTCCGAGAAAAAAAGCCCTTTCCTCTCGCCTCTAACGAAGAAAAATCTCCCCTTTGGGAGCTAGGAGTGATCTGCTGTGCTGCAAAGAGAATTGTCCCGCGTGGGGCTGTGCACCCTGGCCGGAGCCCTGCTGGGCCCGTGCTTTGCCTGGGGCAGCGGCCCGGGCCCCATACTATTGTCCATCCCCACCGGCGCGCTCTACGCCATCGGGCTGGTCTATGCCAACCAGCTCGTGCTGCGCATGATCCAGTGGGTGCTGAAAAATTGGTTTTCCTTTCAGATGACCAGCATTATTTTCAAATCTCTCTCCGGCACCATCGCCTGCTGCCTGCTGCTGATTCTGGGGCTGTCCTTCTCCCTGTCCGTGGGCTGGGTGATTGGGCTGGGGAAGGCCGTCCAGTCCCTGATCCAGGCCGCTCAGACGGACCAGTCCTTCTCCAGCGGATTCTCTCAGGAGTTCCCCGGCGGAGAGGACCCCTTCGACCCGGATCACTGGGACTTCTGATCCGCCGGACAGTAAAAGGAGCCCGCCGCAGAGTTTCGTCTGCGGCGGGCTCCTTTGCGCGTTTCTTTTCCGTCGAACTTTGTTATTTGGCCTTGATTTCTGTGGACAACTCGTTTAATCTGAATATATGAAATGATGCCAAAGGGGGGCTTTTCCATGGATCTGGAACGGCTGATGGACGAAGTATTTTTCCGGGAAGGGCGCCGTGAGGCGGAGCTCCGCCTCGCCCCGGAGGACGCCCTCCGTCTGACCCAAGCCTACGGCGCCCAGTGCGCCCCCATGGACGGCGGTCTCTGCGCGGATGGAAAGGTCTGGTACTTAGTCGCTCTGCCGGATTAATCCGCCGGGGACAGCGCCACATACAGGCTGATCCGCCGCACCCGGTCCCCAGCCGCCGGGTCCAGCGGCCCCGTGGACAGGCAGAAGGTGGTGTACCCCAGTTGGGAAAAGATCCCCTGGTGCCACGCCCGCAGGCTGTCCAGCACCCGCCCCTCCTCGTCCAGGAGGTCAGCCACCACCACGGGCTCCCGCTCCGGGTCCGCCCGGTACTCCGGTCCGGCCTCCATGTGTCCGCACAGCTGAAGCCCGTCTCTCCCGCCGCGGCAGCAGAGGTCGGTCAGCCGGACTCCCACCCGGGTGCACAGATCGGCGCGTACCGAATATTCCATGGCTCTCCCACTCCTAACTTGATGAAACTTGATGGATGAAATGGCAGGTGACGACCAGGATGCCTACGCTTTCTCTGATCGATCTTAACAGGAAGGTTTTTGAATCTCTCGATGCCAAACAGCTCCCCCCCATCTCTCTGTGGGGACTGCATCGCTGTCTGTTCAGCGGGAAAGTCCTCAATCCGCCGCTGATCCCCGGTCTGAGCGACGGCCGCAGCCTCAGCTGTAAGCAGGAGCTGGCAGAGCTGCTGTTCCACGGCACGCCGCTGGATCTGTTTGCCGGAGAGACGCCCTTCTTCCCGCCCCGGGAGCGATTCGAAAAGTCGGCCCAAAATCGGATGACGTGGACCTGGTACCACTACTGGCGGCTGCCCCGGGACCCGTCCGCTCCTCAGAAGGTCTACTACCCCGAACCGCTGAAACGGCTGGAACAGGCCTATCTGGCCGACCCCGTGAACGCCCTGGACGGCGTCAGCCGAAATATCTCGGCTCTCACCCGAGGGTGTACCAATTACGCCCAGCTCTCTTCCCTGTCCCAGCAGCTGCTGGAGCAGGTCTACCCGGACCGCGCCCAGGAAGGCCCTCTGGGCTCCCCGGAGCAGCGGTTGGCCCTGCTGGCCGTGCGGGCGCTGCTGAGTCTCAGGGTCGGAGGCGGCGGCACGGACCCCGTCTGGGCCTGGCTCTCCGGTCGTGACCCGAAAACGGCTTCCACTCCGTATGCCCCATTCTTCCCGTCCGGACACGCCCGCCGTTTTCCCATCCCCACCTCTGTTTTTTCCCCCGGGAGCGGAATCTATTCCTTGCCGGATGACCAGATCGACGCCGCTCTCCTGCCGGAACTGGTCTGTCGGGAGCGGCGCTGCCGCTATGACCGCGCCCAGGGCTCCCCCCTGCTCCAGATCCTCCGAAATCATTCGGACAGCCGCCGCTTTCTCCTCTGCGGCCAGCCTGACCCCGCCTCCGGCGGGACTACGGTGTCCGGCGCGGGAAAGACCACCACGCTGCGCTATCTGTGCTTCGAGGCTCCCGACGACTGGACCGTGCTTTTTCTTCCCCTGGCCGACGTCTACTCCGCCCGGGCTCTGGCCAGCCCGCACAACTTGACGGACTATATCCGCCGGCACTACCACCTGGATCTGGACCTCCCCGCCCACCGCCTGTACCTTTTAATGGACGGTCTGGACGAGCTGGTGGGCGCCGACGGTCTGGAGCGGCTGTGCGGCGACCTGGAGGAGCTCTCCTTCCGGGACGACATCTCCATCGTCGTCTCCAGCAAGCAGCCCCTGGAACAGCTGCCCGGATTCGAGACTCTGTCCCGCTGGAATCTGATGTGGCAGGACTTCCTGCCCTGCTGGGTCCAGCCCATGACCCACCGGCAGCGCGGCGGCGGGACCAGCCCACAGGGGGAGCTGCTGGACATCCTCAGCACGCCATTCCTGCTCTCTCTCTACCGGACCACGGCTAAGTGCTCCGACAGCCCCCGGACCCGGACGCTGCTGCGCCGCTGGGGGGTGGAAAAGCTGTTTCAGGACGGGCCTAAAAACGCCGCGGAGCTGTTCTACTGCTCCCTGATCGCCCAGCTGGTCCGGTGGTTCGAGGCCAACAAGGGCCAGGAGCGGCAGAGCGAGGTGGACGCCTTTCTTCTGCTCCATACCCTCCCCGCCATCGCCTTTCAAATGCTGCTCCGGGAGATGTGCGAGGGGCGGCTCCACCCCGCCGTCCAAGCGGAGCTCGGCCAGAACGACGTATCCCGAACGATCCGCCTGAGCTGGGCGGGGACCCGGGCCGGACTCTCCCTCTTCCCAGGGTACAGGAACCAGGGGCAGCCCATGCCGGTCAGCCTCACGCTCCAGCGGGAGCTGGACTACGATCACTTTCTCTCCGGTCAAGTCCCCACCCTCTTCCGCGTGAACTGGGTGCCCGGCGACACCCCCGCCGAGCCTTGGCGGGAGGAATACCGCTTCTCCAACCACAGCCTCCGGGACTATCTGGCCAGCCTCCACATTGCCAACGTCTTCCGCCTGGCCCAGGCCGGTCTTCTGTCTGAGGACGAGGCGCTCATCCCCTTCTATGGCTGTACACTGGAATTTCTTGTGAAAGAGCCCATCCTGCGGGCAGTGGATTTTCTGTGTCTGCTTCTGCCTGAGGGCACGGCGCTGGAGCATCTTTTGGAGGACCCTACGAAGCAGGCGTCCCATCCGCCCCTCTCCCGCTTTCTGGCCGGTCAGATTGGGGCCCGGATGCGCGAGCAGCTGCCCGCCTGCTCCACCCAGGGTCCGGACAAGGCCGGTCCCTGGTACGAGGCTCTGATCCAGGCGTATCTGTCCAGCGTTATGCTCCGCCCCTTCGCCGGCCGGTACTACAAATTGACTTACATCTTTGCCGAAAACGCCATGTCCCGCATCTGCCGACAGTGCGGCAGACTGGCGGCCGCCAACACCGCCGCCCTGCATGTCTGCGGGATGCGGCACATCTTCCCGGATATCCCCAACTCCGACGGCCCACACCTGCAAGCCATGATCTGGTGGAAGATTCTGTCCACCGCATACAACCTCTTTTCTCCGGCTGAGGCCCCGGCGGCCGATCCCACCCTCCTGCCCCGTGAGACAGAGCGTGCTCTCTTTCCGTGGCTGGAATCTCTCCACGGCGAGTCCTGCACCGCCGTCACGCCCGTCCAGGACATGCTCTCCTCCCTGCGCCGAATGGCGGCGGGAGAGCATCTGGTCTCCGACCCCGTCTTTGGCACCCCCGATGCCCGGACGGAGGCGCTGGCCCCCATCTTCGTGGAAATGCTGGAGCGGGGCCTGAACCGCTGGAGCGCCTACCGTTCTCAGCGCTCCCCCGGCAGCCTGGCGATGGCGCGGCTCTGCCTGCTGTCCCTCTGGGCCAAGGCATGCAGCATCTGCTCCGCCTGCGGCCCCGGCGTATCCGGAGCTGCGCTCCATCTGCTGGGATATATGCTGGAGAGCCAGACGGAAACCTTCGAGAACGACTCCCGACTCCCCTGCTTCCAGGCCAACCCCGGACTCCATCTGGATGATCTGGACTTGGCCTATACCGATCACAACATCAGCGCTTTCCAGGTCTACCGGCGGATTTATGACATCCGCCGGGGCATCCAGCCCTATCCCGCCCGGAAGCTGTCCGAGCTGCTGCTCCGCCGTCTTGTCCGCCTGGACGACGGGGGACAGCCTGCCGCCTGCGAATCGGACACTCCCTTTACCCCGGCGGAGCTGGACTTTCTGGAGCAGTCCACCGCCCGGGCGGCCGCCAGCGCCAACCCGGGCACCAGCTATTGGCGGGCCCGGTATCTCCACGAGCGGGCCTGGACCCTGGGCCTGGACACCAAAGAGGGCCGGTATTTCTTACAGCAGGCCCGCCAGGCTCTTCAGACGGACTGGGAGCGCTGTCGATGCACCCAGCGTCTCGACCGGGACGAGCTGAACATGGATATGAACTCCGCCCGGATCGTGGCAGAGACGCTGGCACTGGGCAACGCCGACGATTACGACAAATGGCCCCACCGTTACGCCCGCCTGTCCGCCTTTTTCCAGGCCCAGGCTGCTCGGCTGGATGGACCGCAGACCTTCCAGCTCGCCTCCCGCCTGCTGGAGCCTGATTTTCAGGACTGCCTGGACCGGCTGGAGCGCTTCGGTACGGCCCACAACGAAAATCTCTTCCGTGCCTATTTCCACGCGCCCGCGCACTCATAGCCAGATACGACCGGCATCGTCCTTTTTCGTCTCTTTCTGCCCAATTTTTAAAAATTTTCTGATATCCCAACAAAATTCTCGGAATTCCCCTTTTTTCTTCCTTCCTCCCAACGCCGTCCCAACCTTTCGGGCCATCCCTCCTCGCTTCGTTCCTTTGGCTGATTTAAACTGTTCTCAGATCAAAAATCCGTCGAAAACAGAGGCTATTCGCTGAAATTTCACGGATCAGCCAGAAAAAGGACGAAACGGGAGGGACTCACCATGAAGGAAGAGACCATGTACACCTATATCGCGCGGCTCCATCTCCAGCTGATGCGCGGCCTGGAAGTGGACGCAGACCAGCATGACCGCCTGGCTTGGCTGATTTTGGAGGAACGCCTCACCCCAAAAGAGGCCAGCATGGCCCGCTCCATGAATGAAACACCCGAAAACATTCTGACCGACGCCGCCTTCAAAATGATTCAGACTCTCTCCAGGAAGATCGGCCCTGTGGAAGAATTCCGGAACGGTGATCAGGATAAGGCGTTCATCGGTCCCCCCTGTCCCTTCGGGCTCAACCGCTGTGCCCTCCGCAGCTACCTCCACAGCGCCATCCGCAGCGTTTTGTACGACCTTCACCGTTTTGACGCCAGACATGCGAGGTGGACTGCCTTCCCCGACTGCACGGACCCGGACCAGGAGTCTCCGGAATCGTCCTGGGGGTGTCATCCTGGAAAGCCTGTTCTCCCTCTGGAGCAGATCGCCTCCAGCCGCCCCGGACCGGAGGAGGTTTTCCAGCAGCAGGCTGTCTGCGCCGACGCCCTGGCCGAGTTGGTCAATCTGGACCGCATGAGCGCCAACGCCATTCTCTTCTGCCTGTACCGCATCCTGGGATACCCGCCCCGGACCCAGAGCGCCCTGTTTGCGCGCATGTCCCCCAACGCAGCCCTGGATAAGGCGGACCGCAAGTTCCGCAGCGCCTATCCCTTCCTGGCAAAGAATTGGCTCGCCCCTCTTTATGCCAGGCTCCCGGGCCACTGGACCTGCCGAATCGAAGACCCCCTGTCCATCTCCCGCAACATCCGCCGCGTGGTCAAAAAGCTGGAAGCCATTCAGCTCTCCGCCGCTGCGTGATCCCGATATTCACCAGAGGGCGCCGCAGAATGGAACGTTCCGCAGCGCCCTCTTTTATGCGTTTACGCGCAGGCGTATAAAGAAAACGTAAATAAAACCCAAGGAAGAGTTAAGCAGGCGTAAGCCTGACCTGCCGCCCGGGACAACAAATCATGGAAGCGGTCGAAAAAACGTGGCATTTTAAAAAATTCGTCATAATTCTTTCCGGAAAACTCACCATTTTCCGTTACGATTGCACCACATTCAGCCATTGACATTCCGGCGGGAAAAGGCTAAGATAGCAAATCGGTTCAAATCGGAGCGATTATGATCATCCTACCGTGGGAGGTCCTGACTTTGAAAAAGTTTATCACATTTACCGCGGCGCTGCTGCTGTGCTGCGTCCCGGCCATGGCACTTGGCTCGGAAGGCGCCCAAGCGGCGGGCGGCGTGCCTGCCTGGCTGTGTATCCCCTTCGCGGGACTGCTATTATGTATCGCCGTGTTCCCGTTGATCCGGCCCGTATGGTGGGAGGAGCACCAGGCCTGGGCGGTGGCCTTCTGGTCCCTGCTGTTTCTGATCCCCTTCGGCTTTCTCTGCGGGACGGGCACGGCGGTGGAAACCGCCCTGGAGTGTCTGGTCAACGACTACCTGACCTTTATCGTGCTGCTGTTCGGCCTGTTCTGCGTGGCCGGCAATATCACGCTGGAGGGCGATCTGGCCGGTTCGCCCCGGGTCAACGTGGCCCTGCTTCTGTTCGGCACCATGCTGTCCAGCCTGGTGGGCACCACGGGCGCCAGTATGCTGATGGTGCGTCCCCTTATCAAGATGAACGCCTGGCGCAAGCACCGCCGCCATATCATGGTATTCTTCATCTTCCTGATCTCCAACATCGGCGGCTGTCTCACCCCGATCGGCGATCCTCCCCTGCTGATGGGCTTTGCCCGGGGTGTTCCCTTCTTCTGGAGCCTGCGGCTGCTGCCCATCCTGCTCTTGAATTCAGCCGTCCTGCTGTTTTTCTTCTACCACGTGGATATGCGGGCCTACCGCAAGGACATCGCTGCGGGTATGAAGCCGGACATCAGCAAGCCCGGTACCGAAATCCACATCCGGGGCCTGCACAATCTGATCTACCTGGTCATGATCGTGGCGGCCGTCATTCTGAGCGGAACCCTGCCCGGCATGCCCCTGTTCCAGAACGCCCAGGGCGAGGTTCTGAGCATCCCCCTGTTTGGTGAGGTGGTTCTCACCATCCCCGCCATTCTGGAGATTGTCATGATCCTGCTGGCCGCTCTGCTGTCCTTCAAGACCACCGACGTCTCCGTCCGGAAGGCCAACCACTTTACCTGGGGCGCCATCCAGGAGGTGGCGGTGCTGTTCATCGGCATCTTCATCACCATGCAGCCGGCCCTGATGCTCCTGAAAAAGATTGGCCCCAGCCTTCCGCTGGACAGCCCCTTCACCATGTTCTGGGCCACCGGCGCCCTGTCCAGCTTCCTGGACAACACCCCCACCTACCTGGTCTTCCTGACCACCGCCTGTGCCCAGGGCTGCGCCGACGGCATCGTCACCACCCTGGGGACCGTGTCGGTGAAGATGCTCACCGCCATCTCCTGCGGCGCGGTGTTCATGGGCGCCAACACCTACATCGGCAACGCCCCCAACTTCATGGTCAAGGCCATCTCGGACGAGAACGGTATCCGGATGCCCTCTTTCTTCGGCTATCTGCTGTGGTCCCTGGCGTTCCTGGTCCCTGTGTTCCTGCTGGATTCCCTGATCTTTTTCCTGTAAGGAGGCCTAGGCATGGAAAATAATCGTGAAAAGCGGTTGGAGATCGCCGGCCGCATCTATGATCTGGACGCGGAAGTTTACCAGACTCTGGGCTCCGGCCTGGGCCGCGTGTTCAACGACAACCGGCGGGCCTGCGTGGAGGAAATGGCGGAACAGCTGTGTTCGCAGACCAAGAACCACGTTCTGCGCAGTGAGATCGCCCTGATCGGCAACATGGCCCGCACCATTAAAAACAAAGAGGACCGGGCCCGGGTGATGTCCAAGTACAATGACATTCTCAAGCAGGTGGAGGCCCTCCACACCAGCTTCGGCTCCCTGGATATCCTGGACGAGGACCTGGCCAGCCTGAACCGGGCCAATCTGTCCGGCCGCTTTGCCGACGGCAGCCACCTGATCATCTGTATCGGCCGCACCTACGGCTGCGCGGGCACCGACATCGGCTTCGCCTTGGCCGACTCCCTGAAGATCAACTACTACGACTCCGAGATCTTTGCCGACGTGCTGGAGCGGCTGGAAGCCGATAAGGACTCGGTCCAGGACCATGCCAGCTTCGCCCACAACCAGGACCTGAACAAGAGCCTGGGGATCGTCAAGGGCCGGACGCTGAAGGAGCGCCTGCGGGAGTTCAACCGCTACCACGGTCTGTCCAAGGAGGACGCCATATTCTTCAACCAGAGCGATCTGCTGCGGGATATGGCCCAGCGTGAGGATTTCATTGTCATGGGCCGCTGCGCCGACGTGATCCTGACCAACCTCCACATCCCCCATATCAGTATCTTCATCAACGCCCCCTTCGACCTGCGGGTGCGCCGGGTCATGAAGCTGGACAACCTGAACTACAAGGAGGCGGTGAAATTCCTGAAAAAGCTGGACCACCGCCACCGGAGCTACTACGAATTCTACACGGGACGTGAATGGGGCAACTCCGTCAACTACGACCTGTGCATCAACAGCGCCAGCTACGGCATCGAGGGTTCGGTCAAGCTGATCGAGCGCATTATCAGCCAGCACACCAAGCGCTGAACCGTGTAAAATCCATCAAAAGCCGCCGGTTCCTTCTCGGAAACCGGCGGCTTTTCGCATCTGCCCCGTTCAAAATTCTGTCTGTAAAATAGCGGGCAGGCATAGCGGATAAAAAATACACAGCCGGAAATCCGGCTGTGTATTTTTATTTACTTTGCAATATTCTCGCAGAAGCGCATGAGTACGGTCGCGGTCTCCGCACGGGTGGTATCACCGGCGGGGTCCAGTCTGGCGCCGTCCTTACCGCTGATCAGGCCCTCCGCGTTGGCCCACTTCATGGCATCCAGCGCCCAGGAGCTGACCTGGGACGCGTCGGCAAATGCCTTCAAATCATTCGCCTTACTGGTGTCGTACTGCTTGAAGGCGGCGTAGCGGTACAGCATGACCGCCAGCTGCTCACGGGTGATATTATCGTTGGGGCCAAACAGGCCCTCTCCGTAACCGGAAACCAGGCCGTTCTCCGCCGCCCAGTTGACGGCCTTGGCGTACCATTGGCCGGCCTTCACGTCGGTAAACACATTGCCAGTGGATGCGGGGCTGCCCTCCAGGCTGTACAGGATCTGAGCAATCATGGCCCGGGACAGGTTCTGATCCGGGGCGAACAGCGTGTCGCTGGTGCCGCTCATAAACTTATTCTGGTAGGCATACTCGATAAAGTTTTTAGCCCAGTGGCCGCTGACATCGGTGAAGGGCATGCCCGTTGTGAGCTGGGCGTAGGCGCTTTCGGCCTTGGTCAGCACACCATAGTTGGTGACCAGCTTCTTTTGCCCGGCAGTCAGCTTATCATAAGCTTTGCGGGCCGCCTCGATCTTCGCGGAGCTGTTCTCGTCCACCGTACCGATGGCGTTGATCAGATCCATGACCTTCCTGGCCGCCGCTGTATCGGAACTGCTGGAGCTGCCGGAACCACCGCCGGAGGAACCGCCGCTGGACGTCCCCGCAAAGGTCTTTACCTCCGAATAGGCAACCGGGGTCTCGCCATCTTTCAGGACGGCGTAGACGCGCCGGCCCCCCGCATCCGGGACGGTGACGGCCTGACCAGCCTCACCAGCGGCGAGCTCCTCCCCGTACAGGCCGTCCACCTGAATATCGGAGACCGTCAGGGTCTTCTCGGTCTCGCGGTCGAAGTCCACAGGCAGGGTCACCACATCAATATCCTTGTCCCGATAGCGCATGGTGCCGGTGCCGTCATCGGCCAGCATGCTCTCGTCGAACACCAGGCTCTTGTCGTCGTAGTAGTTGACGTCCTGCTTGCCGGTATCAGGCACAGCGGGGGAATAGGAGTTGAGGTAGACCTTGTCGTTGGCCAGATCAAAGTACAGCATCTTGATATAGCCGGAACCGCCCTCAGGCGCGGACTGGTAGTCGGTGCAGATCTGGTAGACGGTGTGCTTCTCGCCGGTGTCGCTCGTCAGCTCCACAAAGTTGACGGAGGAGCCGTGGTAGTGGCCGTTCAGGATGGCCATGACCTGGGGATGATTCTTGCAGACGTTATCCAGCAGGATGTCGCTGACGTAGCTCTGGGACGCGTTTGCGTCGATACCGCCGTGGGTGGTGATGATGGCGCGGACCCCGGGGTGCGCGTCCAGGACGGAATTGATCCAGTCGGTTTCGGGGGTGTAAATATCCCAGCTCATGCTGATGAACAGGATTTCCTCGCCGTCCACATCGATCACGTCGTAGTGGCCCAGGTTGTTCTTATAGGAGCCGCCGTAGTAGGAGTTATCTTTGTAGTAGTCCTCGCCGAAGTACTTCCAGTACAGGTCGTACACCATGTTGCCGTGGGCCACGTCGTGGTTGCCGCCCAGCACGCCGGTGGGGATGCCGGCCCGCTCCAGCTTTTCCTGCTGAGCGCGGGCGAAGGCGAACTGGTACTCCTCGTTATACTCGTCCGCGATATCACCGGTATGGAACACATACTTGATGTCCAGATCCTTCTGGTGATCGATGATCCAGTCGGTCATGTCGGCGTAGTGCTGGTGATACTGCTCGGAATAATACTGGGTGTCCGTATACCAGGCGATGGAGAAATCGTACTGGTCCGGCGCGGCATAGGGATTGTTCGCGGTGCTCTTGCCGTCCCAGCCGGAGTCCTGACCCTGGACGCTGTTAAAGGTATCGGTGCTGGTGTAAGGGGTATAGGCGGTGGTGCGACCCTGGATCAGCACCTGGACCTTGCCGTCGGCGGCGCAGTCCGCCACGGGGACCAGCGCGGTGAGCCGGTCATTTTCATCCCGATCCACTTCCAGCAGCTTCCAGGCATCGCCCCGGCGGGCGTAGAGCTGCACGTCCTTGCCGTAGTTGTCCGCAGCGGTAAGCTGAATGCGCAGATTCTCCTCCTCGCCGGTTACGGGAATCTCCAGCAGCTGATAGGGGTACTGGCCGTTGTCGGAGACGGTCGCGCCGGAATCAGTCTTGGCGGCCGCGCTGCCGGTGCCGTCGCCAGCTCCCTCCAGCACCGCAAAGTCCTGAATCGCCTCCGCGCTGCGGATGGAGACGGCGGCGCCCTGCGCGCCGGAGACAGTGGCTTTGCCGCCGTCCAGGGTCAGGTCCACGGTCAGGTCCATGGGCTGCTTCTCCTCCTCCGCGGGCTCGGTGTTGCCCACGGTGAAGGTCACGCTGTGCTCAGTTCCGTTCTCACTGACAGCGGTCAGGGTGTGGACGCCGTCGGCGAGCTTGGTGGTATCCAGCTGGAAGGCCTTGGCGGTGGCGTCCACCTTGTCCGCCGGGATGGTGAAGGTCATCTTGACGTAGATATACTGGTTCGCCGAATCGCCGATCTTAATGGGACCGGCGGCGTTCAGAGGAGTCTCCTCCCGCGTGGTGATATTCTGGCCCACGCAGGTGTCCGGGGTCAGCTCCGTGCCGTCCATCAGCACCAGTTTCAGGTTGGAGCCCACAAAGTCCTCGTTGTTTTCGTCGGTGTAGGCCTCCCAGCAGGAGCCGTACGTACCGGGACGGACGGTCAGCTCAATGTAGGCGGTGCCGTCGTCGTTGTAGGTGAAATACTGTCCGCCCACCGGGATGGCCAGGCGGCCGTCCGAAGGCAGGGTGCTGCACTTGGAGAAGGTGCCGAGGATGGTGCCCGTCTCCTCCGTGTCGCCGCCGGTGGTCAGGGCACTCTTAAAATAGCTGTCCACGCCGGTGTGGTCAAACACGAAGTACGCGCCGCGCTCCATGGCTTCATTCAGCTCCGCCGCCTTGCCGTCCAGCTGGATGGAGGCGATTCTTCCGCCGGAAAAGTCCTTGGCGGAGACCTGGACGGTGCCGGAATAAGCGGTGTTTTTCACGTCCGCATTGTTCAGGCTGAGACGGACGCCGGTCTGGCCCTCGTCGTTGTTGATGATATTGACACGCTGCACGTCGGTCTTGGTGGTACGGTAATCGTTGTGGAACTTGACGTAATAGTCCACATAGTCCGCCCCCTGGAGGTAGCCGTTGTCGAGGAAGGCGTACCACTTGTTGTAAATGGCAAAGGCGCTGGTCTTGGACACCTCATAGTGGTCCATCTTATCGGTTCTCCAGAACAGCTCCGCATACGTTACAGGCAGAGTCGAGGTGCCCGCGTAGGTATAGGGGATGTGCAGGTTCTCGCCGTAGGGCAGGCCCTCATCCAGCACCTTAAGGGCTTCCTTGTCATAGGGGTCGGTGGACAGGGTCAGCTCGGGATTGGCTCCGTCATCCTCCGGGAAGGTGATCTGTGCCTCATTGACCACGCCCATGTTGGTCGTGCTCTGCGCTTTGTAGACCTCCATCAGAGGGCCCTCCGGGGAGACCTTCAGGTCCACGCTCTTGTTGTCCTTGACGTCGTCAACGCCGTCATAGAAATAGCGGGAGACCAGCGTTTTTGTGCCATCCTCATTCTTCTTGTACAGATCAAAGCCGCGCAGGGTATTGTTCAGACCGTTCTGCTCATTGAACAAGTAGACCGGCACATCATCCGGCACGCCGTAAGCGGCGCGAAACTCGGCCTCGGTGGGGTAGGCCTCGAACGATCCGGCGGCCAGTGTGTCCTTGCGGTAGCACCAGAGCACCACAGAGCTGTGGGCGGGCACCGTGCAATCCTCGGCGGCGCCCATATTGTCCGCATCCGCGTCGTACTTGTGCATGGTCAGCTTGACAAAGCTGTTTTCCTTGACGCGGTAGTCCAACTCATATTCCTGATTGAGGTCGATATCTCGGTCCGTGGTGTTGGTCAGCTCCAGACACTCCATCAGGTCGTTGCTGCCGCTGCCGTAGACCGCGCTGCGGTCGGAGTCATTAGGGCGGATTTCGGTAATATACAGGTCGTTCGGCTGCCCGGCGGGCGTCACGACCTTCGCCTGGTCGCCCAGCTGGGCGTTGTAAGCCTTACCCGCGCTGGTCAACTTTTTGGACTGCCACACCGCCATAGTACTGCCGGTCTCCGGGATGCGCAGATGGACGCTCAAACCGTCCGCCGTCACGTCATCGGTAGTGGTGTTGTAGTGATAATAGGAAAGGGTATTGCCGTCCGCGTCCTTAATGGCAAAGCCGCGGTCGTTCTCCGCGAAGCCGGCCTGGCCGCTGACCTTAAAGACCGGAACATCCTCAGAAATATTCATCGCCGCGCGGAACTGTTCCTCAGTAGCGTAATCCGTGCCGGCCTCACTGCCCAGATCCGTACGCTGATTCCAGAAAACCGCGCTTACCCCTGCCGGAATGACGACATTTTCCGCGCTGCCGTCAATCGTTGTAACGGTCAGCTGCTTCATCGTGTAGCTCCCGCCGCTAGGATACTCGTACCACAGCCCGTAACCGCTGTTAAAATCGATTGCCTGGTCCGATGTGTTGGTGACCTCCACAAACTCCATATGGTCGGAGCTGTTAGCGAACACTTTGCTGCGGTTTACATCGTTCTGATAGATCTCCGTCAGCCAAAGTCCCGGCTGAGAGGGAGTAAGCTCCACGGCGGAAGCCGGCAGAGCAATATTCGAACTAACCGTGCCAAGAACCAAAGCCAACGCAAGGGCCTTCTTGGATTTCTCGAATCGCATAATGTCCTTTCTCCTTTTCTTTTGTCATTGAACTGGAACCCTGTATGCGTTTTTATTTTACGTTTGAAATGTAAAGTCCGCTATCTTTATCCAGTTAAATTTTGGATGCTGCCAGCCTGGGACAACCATGACAATTTCGTTTTACCGGCGAATTGGGCAATCGCATCAGACACAGTGTCAGATGCAATATCAGCAGATGCACTGGGAAGGAGAGGACAAAACGAACCAATTTTAAAGAAATTGGGGCTGAATGTCCATTTAGATTTTAAATAGGGAATGCATACCTAAAAAGCAAAAAAAGAAATCCTGTAACCATTGTGGTTACAGGATTTCTTTCTGGTACGCCCGAAGGGACTCGAACCCCCAACATTCAGAACCGGAATCTGACGCTCTATCCAATTGAACTACGGACGCATACCTTTAAGGTACTCGGTTATTATAGCAGGATTTCCAACCGTTGTAAAGAGGGAATTTTACGACATTTGGGACGTGATCCATTGAATCCTTTCCGGCGGCGTGGTCCGCCCGCAGACGGCAGCCCGCCAGCCCTCCCCTTGATAGACGCGGTAGCACAGGCCGTCAAGGACACAGCCTTCCCGTCCGTTTGCCGGCAGTGGCACCCGAATATCAGCGATGGACCGGGTCAGCCCCTCTCCGCTGTATTTCACCCGGCACTCTTTCAGGGCCCAGAGCTGGGTAAACCTGGCCCAGCGGTCTTCTCCCGCCTCCAGCCAGGCCAGCTCCTCTGGGGCACACACCCGCCCGGGCAGACTGGGCCGCCAGGTTTTGATGATCTGAATGTCCACCCCCACCGGGGCGCTGTCCAGGGCGCACAGCGCCAGAGAACCGCTGTGGGTCAGGTTGAACTCTCTGCCCACTTCGCCCAGAAAGCTGGGCTTTCCCTTTTCCCCCCGCTCCATCGGAGGCAGAGGCGAGAGTCCCCAATACTCCTTTGCCGCCGCAGCCAACAAATCATAGGCCTGCCGCCTTTCCCGCAGTCCTTCCATTCCGTATACGACCATCTCTTCCGCCCCTCTGCACTTTATTTTCCCCATTATACTATTGATCTGCGGGAAAAGTAAAGTTCAGCAGGGCAGCGGAAGCCAAGCTCCGGCGACGGATAAATCGGCAAAGAGGACGTGCTCCGGGGGCCACAAGGTAAACAGCCCCAGCAGCAGGCCCAGCAGCACCGTCAACGCCGCTGGGATCGCCCACCGCACTCCGTTGAACGGTCCGGAGAACCGCCCCGGCAGCCAAAAACCGAAGGCCATGACCGCCAGATAGAGGACGATATCCACCCAAAGCGCCTCGCCTCCCGCCAGTACATGGTAACCAAACCCCAGAACCAGCATCCCCGCCACCATCAAAGGCAGCGCCAGCAGCCAGGGCCGGATTCCGCCCGGACGCCCCCGGTTCAGCCACAAGGCGGCCAGCAGATAGGGCCAGAAGACGATCTTGCTGTGCTCCCAAAGGCTCTCGCAGATGGGGGAAAACAGCGCCGTGACCGCGTTTGGCTGCCAGCTGTACAAAAAATGAAGGGCTGTCCCCGCCAATGCCGCGGCGATCCCCGTTAAAATCAACTGACGCTTTCCATAATACACCCCAATCACCTCTCTCCCTGGCAATGTATGCGCAAGTCGTCCCATTCATACCCCAGCACGCATATTTTTGGTCCGATTGTACATCCTAGAAAAAAGTAATCTGAGAGGTGACGGATTTTGGATATGACAAATCAGGACTACGGCAAGCTGGTCAACGAGCGCTCCAAGCCCTCTCCCATGGGTAAAAATCTGGTGTGGGCCTTTCTGGTAGGCGGCATTATCTGCACCATTGGTCAGGTACTGACCAATTTGTATCAAAATTGGGGGCTGGACAAGGACCAGGCGGGCACCGCCACATCGGTGACGCTGATCCTGGCCGCCGCTCTGCTCACCGGGCTGGGTTGGTTCGATAAGCTGGCCAAGCACGCCGGGGCCGGCACTCTGGTCCCCATCACCGGCTTTGCCAACGCCATGGTGTCCCCCGCCCTGGAGTTTAAAAGCGAGGGGCTCATCACCGGCACCGCCGCCAAGCTGTTCGTGGTGGCCGGCCCGGTGCTGGTCTTTGGAATCAGCGCCAGCGTGATCTACGGGCTCATTTTGTGCCTGCTGCGCTGATTTTATCAGCAAAGTGCCGCCCATACCTCAGTATGGGCGGCACTTTTTTAATCCAGATAGACTTTTTCCACATAATCAGAGGTGAATGCCCGCATGGTCGAGAAATAGCCAAGCTGGAGCCGGACGGTGTCCCCTACCTGATACTCCCTATCGCTGTCGGTCACATCCAGCATCAGGTGGTCCGAGCTGGCCCCCAGCATAATGACGCCGGGGTCCACCGGGGTGGTGGTCTCCAAGTCAAAGTCCTGCTTGCCCAGGGCGCACACGGCCTTGCGGCGGCAGGGTCCTCGATCCACAAAGGTAGGCTTGTGTCCGTAGGAGTCTACCCCCACTTCACCCCAGGGCAGGGAGGGCTTGTCCTTCATCTCCACGATCTCGCACTCCAGGGTGAAGACATCCCGGTGGGTGCCGGGCAGGTAGCGGTACTTGGCCCGCTCCTTTCCAAACAGCAGAGACTCGCCCAGCCGCAGGTCGTTGACCCCCGCGGGGATGCCGTCCCGCAGCATCAGGTCGATGGTGGCGGAGTTTCCTCCGCTGACGATGGGCAGCTCATGGCCCACAGCCTCTCCCGCCTTCCGGGCCAGATCGGCCAGCTGAGTCAGTTTCTCTGTGCTGGACTGGATAAAGGAGAAACAGGTCAGATTGACGCCCAGGCCGTACAGCTCCACACCTTCCATCTGTTCCGTCTGGACGGCCGCTTCCAGCAGCTCGTCATAGTCCACATAGCCCTCCCGGATGTCGCCCAGATCGGCCATCAGGATGATTTTATGACATTTTTTCTGGCGCAGGGCCTCGTCGTTGATAGCCCGGATCACGACCAGCTCCGAGTTGAGGGAAGCGTCGCCGTAGCGGACCAGCTCCTCCACCTCGCTAAGCATAGGGGGGCGGATCAGCCACTTTTCGGCCTTCAGATCCTGCATCCGCTTCAGATTGGCCACGCGGGAGTCGCCCAGCATGGTCAGCCCCCCGTCCAGATAGGCCGCGGCGATTTTGGGATCGCCCCGGAAAACCTTGGTGACGCCGGTGATCCGGATTCCGTGCCGGCCGCACAGGTCCTTCATCACCCGCACGTTCTCCCTCAGGTGGGCAAGGTCCACAGTTACACGAGGATACATCGCGATTTCCTCCATTTCGGTATTGCGGCGATATCAGAACTGCCCGCCCGGCCCAAGGGCCGGACGGGCAGCATACGTCACATGTTAGAATGTCACGGAACCTGAGCTTAGTTCCAGTAATCGGTCTTGCCCTTCAGACCAACGGTCTCGGCCTTGAACACGGGGTTCTTGCCGGCCTTCTTCTGGGCGGTGTAGTCCTGCAGAGCCTTGACGGCGGGAGCGCCCAGAATAACAATAACGGGGATGTTGATGATGGCCATGATGCCCATCAGCACGTCGGCCAGGTCCCAAACCAGACTCATTTCCAGTCCGGCGCCCAGGAAGATGATCAGGGAGGCCACGACGCGGAAGCAGGTCATGAAGGTCTTGGAGGGAACCTTCTTCAGGATGTAAACAATCAGGTTATCCACATAGTAGAAATTGCCCAGCAGGGTGGTGAAGGCGAACAGCACCATGGAAATAGTGATGAAGATGGGACCGAAGGTGCCCAGGGCGTTGCCCAGAGCGGCCTGGACATAGGGGGCGCCGGCAAGCTCAGCGGTGGGCTCCACACCGGAACACAGGCACATCATAGCGGTGCAGGTGCACAGCAGCAGGGTGTCGATGAACACGGACAGCATCTGGACCAAGCCCTGCTTGACGGGGTGGGACACATCGGCGGCAGCGGCGGCATTGGGGGCGGAGCCCACACCGGCCTCGTTGGAAAACAGGCCGCGCTTAATGCCGTACATGACGCAGGAGCCGGCAAAGCCGCCGAAGATGGCGGACACGTCAAAGGCCTCGGCAAAGATCTTGGCCAGGACGCCGGGCAGCAGGCCAATGTGAGTAATGGTAACGATCAGAGCGACCAGCACGTACAGAGCGCCCATGAACGGCACCAGAGTGGAGGTAAACTTCACGATACGGCTTCCGCCGCCCATCAGGCAGTAACCAACCAGAACGGCCAGGATGCCACCGATGATCCAGGGGGTAGTTTTCTCGTTGTAGAAGCTGTATACATTGAAAGTGGACTGCAGGTTGTAGGAAGCCAGCATGTTGAAGCCGCCGGCATAGGTCAGGGTCATGCTGATGGCGAACAGCAGGGCCAGAGGACGGTTGTGCAGAGCAGCCTCGATGTAGTAGGCGGGGCCGCCGTAGCTGCCGCTGCCGTCGGGGTACTTCTTCTTATAGATCTGGGCCAGGGTGCTCTCGACGAAGGCGGAAGCACCGCCCACGATGGCGATCAGCCACATCCAAAACACGGAACCGTAGCCGCCCAGACAGATGGCCGTGGCGACGCCCACGATGTTGCCGGTACCCACACGGGATGCGGTAGACACCATCAGGGCCTGGAAGGAAGAAACGGAGCCCTCTTTTTCGGGCTTTTCCATCACAACACGAACAGACTCTCCAAACATGCGGAACTGGACGAACTTGGTGCGGAACGTAAACCACAGGCCGCCCGCCAGCAGGATGATGATCAGCAGCTTGCTATACATGAAACCACTAATAGTACCAATCAATTCTGCAAACATAGTCTCACACTCTCTTTTCTATTTTTCTGTTGGACGCAGCGCGCCCGTTTCTGCCTTCCTCTACTTTTTGCCTGCCTCCCTTCCGCCTAAAGCGAAGGCAAACGTCCTCTCATCTCCCTTTCATACTCTGTAAATTCCCGTCTTTCCGACAAAGGTCAGGACCGCAGCCTCTCCCTTGTCAGACGAACATGATATCCTTACATATTGTACCAACACTTTGGGGGAAAAGTCAAATCATTTAGCGTTTTCTTCCAGCAGTTCTGACATAACCGTCATATTTTTGTAAAACACACTAAATATAAGATTTGTTTTCTGTACATTTTTACGAACTTTCGATATCAGCAGAAGTACGAGAAAGGTTCCTCAATTCCAGTTCGCCGCCCGCTGCTTTATGTCATTTAAAAACACCAGTAAAAAACTCCCGAAACTTTTGTTTCGGGAGTTTTTTACTGGTGCGCGAGGCGGGAGTCGAACCCGCACGTCCTTGCGAACACTGGCACCTGAAGCCAGCGAGTCTACCAATTCCACCACTCGCGCATCTTATTCGCTTGTCGGCTGCACCGTTCGGTTCAGCGCAAGAGATATGTTATCACATTTCTAGAAATATGTCAACCCTTTTTAAACGATGCAAAAGACAAGAATTGATATTTTTTGCGGATGCAAACGAAAAAGTCGAAACGAAACATTCCAGTTTTCTGTATCAATGCGATAAATAGGCTGCGTTCCAACGCACACCTCAATTAACCCGCAAACCAGTGCAGCGTTTGCGGGCCGGAAGCAAAAAACAACCCCATTCGGTCAGGAAACCTCGCCGAACGGGGCGGGGACTCGTGCCAAAGGGGGTTGTTTTGAGCTGGTACGGGTAGTGGGGACGGGCCAGCACGCCTTGCGGCGCAGGAACCTAAAGGTGCCGCCACCTCAGAGCAGAGAACTGTAAAAATCACAGCTGTTCAGGCCTTTGGAAGCCGCGGCGCTATGCGGCACACTTATATTGCAAATTCACCACCAAGTCTTGTGCTGTAAGGCGTTTTTGATTGTTCGGTAGATATTACTTAGAACAAACCGGTAATCTTTCCGTTCTCATCCACGTCGATCTTCTCGGCCGCCGGGAATTTAGGCAGGCCGGGCATGGTCATGATGTCGCCGGTCAGCGCCACGATGAAGCCGGCTCCGGCAGAGACCTTCAAATTACGCACCGTAACTTCAAAGCCCCGGGGCGCACCCAGCAGCGTCTGGTCGTCGGAGAAAGAATACTGCGTTTTCGCCATGCAGATGGGCAGATTGCCAAAGCCCAGCTCAGTCAGCCGCTTGGCCTGCTTTCTGGCGTTGGCGGTAAGTACCACCCGGTCCCCGTGGTAGACTTTTTTCACGATAGTCTCCAGTTTTTCCTCGATGGACAGCGCGCTGTCATAGGCAAAGCGGAACTCGTTGGGCTGGTCACACAAGCGCACCACCTCTTCGGCCAGGGCCCTGCCGCCCTCGCCGCCCTTGGCCCACACTTCGGACAGGGCCACGTTGACCCCCAGTTCATTGCACTTCTTCTCCACCAGGTCGAGTTCTGCCCTGGTGTCGGTGGGGAATGCGTTGATCGCCACTACACAGGGCAGGCCAAACACATTCTTCACATTGTTTACATGCTGCAGCAGATTGGGCAGGCCCTTTTCCAGCGCCTCCAGGTTCTCCTGGTTCAGCTCGGACTTGGGAACACCACCGTGATATTTCAGAGCCCGGACGGTGGCCACAACGACCACGGCAGAGGGCTTCAGGCCTGCCTTGCGGCACTTAATGTCGATGAACTTTTCGGCGCCCAGGTCGGCGGCAAAACCGGCCTCGGTGACGACGTAGTCGCCCAGCTTCAGCGCCATACGGGTGGCGGTGATGGAGTTGCAGCCGTGGGCGATGTTGGCAAAGGGCCCGCCGTGAATGAAGGCGGGAGTGCCCTCCAGCGTCTGGACCAGATTGGGCTTCAGGGCATCCTTCAGCAGGGCGGCCATGGCCCCTTCCGCCTTCAGATCATGGGCGGTGACGGGATTCCCGTCGTAGGTATAGGCCACAATCATCTTGCCCAGCTTATCCTTCAAGTCCGTGATATTGGCAGACAAACACAGCACCGCCATGATTTCGCTGGCCACGGTGATCTCAAATCCGTCCTCACGGGGAACGCCCTGCATCCGACCGCCGATGCCGTCGATGATGTTGCGCAGCTGGCGGTCGTTCATGTCCACGGCGCGCTTCCAGGTAATCTGCTTGACGTCAATCCCCAGCGCGTTTCCCTGCTGAATGTGGTTGTCCAGCATGGCGGCCAGAAGGTTGTTGGCCGCGCCGATGGCGTGGAAATCGCCGGTGAAATGGAGGTTGATGTCCTCCATGGGTACCACCTGGGCATAACCGCCGCCGGCGGCGCCGCCCTTTACACCGAACACGGGGCCCAGGGAGGGCTCCCGCAGCGCCACAACAGCCTTTTTGCCGATTTTCCGCAGACCGTCGGCCAGCCCCACAGAGGTGGTGGTTTTGCCCTCGCCGGCCGGAGTCGGAGTAATTGCAGTGACCAGGATCAGTTTGCCGTCCGGGGCCTGGGTCTCATTGAGCAGCTTGTAGTCCACCTTAGCCTTGTAGTTGCCGTACATCTCCAAGTACTGCTCATCCACTCCGGCAGCCGCCGCGATTTCGCGGATGTTCTTCATCTCACAGCTCTGGGCAATCTCGATGTCGGTTTTAAACTCCATGACAAATCATGCTCCTTTTCAAATGAAGATATGTGTTCACTTTAAGATTTGTGCCGCCATAAAGGATGCGGCAGCGGGACAATCCACCGTGATCTGACTGCTGTCCATGTGTTCCATCCGCAGTGCTTCCCCCTGCGCCAAGCACAACTCGGTCTGGCCGATGCGAACGGTTCCGCTCCCTTCGGCACAGTACAGAAGCAGCGTCGCGCCCGGCTCGGGGACCATATTTCCCTGAAACACCTCAGCCTGCCCCTGCTCTGTCAAGCGCAGCGGCCACACATTGCCGCGGCATACCCCTTTGCGCAGCATCAGATTGAAGTCCACGCAGCGCCCCCAGGAATGCGTTTCAGCTCCGCCGTCAAATGCGTGTACCTGGTAGGGCGCAAGAACCAAAGATTTCTCCCCGTTATGGCATAGCCTCATCTCGCCCCGGAGCGGCGCGATCAGCCGGTGGTAGTCAGGCAGGGGCGTAAAATCGGACTCGTCCAGGTCTACCGTGGCAGAGCTCAGCCGCCACAGAAAGTCCCGCTGGGCATAGAGCGCGTCCTCCGGTGCGATGGCAATCTGCGTAGTTGTACCGCCGGACCAACGGCTGATCTGATAGTGATCCGGGGTCAAATGAATGATTTTGGGCTGCATAGAGACTCCTTTCTGCACGGAAGCGCCCCCGCGGCGTGGGTGTGCCGCGGGGGCGCCCCGACGGAATGTTTGGTTTATGCTTTGCAGCAGAGCCGCATTTTATAAGCTCTCCAGAACGGTCTGATAGATCCGGTCCGCGACGGGCAGAGCCCTGGCCAGCAGGGCCTCGCCCTTGGCCCGGTAATCGGCGGCCAGATCGGCGTCCTTCAAACTGCTGATATTGATCAGCACATTGAGCCATGCTCCCTGGATGGCGGCACGCAGAGACAGGGCGGACACGCCCAGGTCACTGGCCGCGCTGGCATTGCTCTTTCCAAGCACGCTATCGGTCAATTCCAGTGTCTCCACCGCCAGTTCCATCATCTCAAAGGGGGTCTTGGTGCAGCCTTTCAGCGCCTCCTGCATAGCCGCGGAACGGGCAGCCTTCTCCTCGTCGGTTTCTTTGGGCATAGAGAACACAGCGGATACGGCATTGAACGCCTCAGTATCCCGGTCCATCACATCGATAAAACGTGCCTTCAGATCCTCCGCCTTCTTCTGGGTGTCCACCGCCAACGTCTGATAGTCGGCATATTTCTTTTTCCCTACGGTCAGGCCGCAGACCATGGCGGTCAAGGCCGCGCCCAGGGCGCCTTCCAGCGCGGCGGAAGAACCGCCGCCCGGTGCGGGCGCATCGGAGGCCAGCAGATCCGCAAATGCGGAAACCTGCAATTCAGCTAACTTCATGGAATGTGCTCCTTCCAAATTTGTTTTATTCCATTCCCACCAGGTGATACTCCATGACCTGATTGTGACAGTCAAAGTTCTCCAGCTTCAGATAGTGCTCGGCGCAGTCGATCAGCGCCTTAGCAGGAGTCAAACCGACGATCTCGCTGCCCACAATGTAGGTGCCGTAACGCTCGGCCAGGGCGCGGATCATTTCGTAGACCACGGGCAGGGGGGTATCCTCGTAGTTGACCATGTTCATGGACACCTGGGCAATGCCCCGATCCTCCAGCATAAAGCCCATAGCCTTGCAGCTGCGGAAGCCGCCGGAGGAGCCGCGGATGACCTTGGCGATCTTCTTGGCGATCTCCACGTCGGAGGTGGCCAGATTTACATTGAAGGCCACCAGAGGCATACGGGCGCCGATGGCGGTGATGCCGGCGGTGGGATGGATCTTGCGTTCGCCAAAGTCGGGGGCCCACTCGGGCAGGAGCAGCTTCTCGGGCATGCCCTCGAACTGGCCCTTGCGGCAGGCGGCCAAGTTGCGGCGCTCGGGGCGGGTAGCGGAATCCTCATACAGGAAGGAGGGGATCTTCAGCTCGTCCCAAATCCGCTGCCCCAGGCGCTTGGACATATCCACGCACTCCTGCACGGTCATGTTCATGGTGGGGACAAAGGGAATGACGTCGGTGGCACCCATTCTGGAATGTTCGCCGGTGTGCTTGTTCATGTCGATACGCTCGGAAGCAGTCTTGGTCAACTGGAAAGCCACCTCTTCAATCGCCGCGGGGGAGCCAATCATGGTGAACACGCAGCGATTGTGGTTGCCGTCGGTCTGAGCGTCAAAAAGAGTACAGCCGGGAACGCTGTTGGCTACCTCTACCAGGGCATTATAAGTCGCCTCGTCTCTCTCTTTGCTACAGCTGAAATTGGGGATACACTCTACAAGCTTAGCCATTGGTACATTCCTCCTGAAATTTAGTCAATAGTTGAAAGGAACTGGAACAGTATGTTTGGGGATTGCCATGCCTTTGGGGGAAAGGCATGGCATGGGATCAGCCAACGAAGTTGGGCACAAAGAACTTGATGAATGCGATCGTCTGGGGCTGATAAATGATGTCGACCAGGAAAGCGCCCACGATGGGGACGATCATAAACGCCCGGCGGGACATGCCGTACTCGTCCTTGACGGCGGTCATGTTCACGATGGCGGACGGAGTGGCGCCCAGGCCGTGGCCGCACAGGCCGGCGCACATCACAGCAGCGTCATAGTTCTTGCCCAGGATGCGGAAAACAACGAAGTAAGCGATCAAAGCCATGAAGATGACCTGGCACAGCACCACGATGAGTACGCCGCCCAGCAGATCCAGCAGCTGCCACAGCTTCAGGGTCATCAGAGCGATAGCAAGGTACAGGGACAGCATCACGTCGCCGATCCCGTCGACCAGGGAAAAGCTGAAATTATAGAAATGAGCTTTCTCATTGACATTGCGCACGATAACGGCCACAAACATGGCGCCCACATAGGTGGGGAAGGACATGTCGATCAGTTTGCCAATCCAGCCGGAGATCACGGTACCCACGGCCATGCACACCAGGATGACGGTGACGTTCTTAATTACATCCAGAGAGGAGAGCTTCTCACCCTTGGAGGCGTTGATGGTGTCGATATCGGACTCAAAGTTATCAGCCTCGTCAGGACGCAGGTTGTACTTGACGATGAGGCGGCGGGCCAGAGGGCCGCCCAGCAGAACGGCGGAGATCAATCCGAAGGTAGCGGCGGCGGCGCCCACCTCCACACCGGCGGAATACCCCATCTTCACAAAAGAGTCTCCGTAAGCACCAGCGGCACCATGTCCACCGATCATGGAGATTGCGGAAGCCAGCAAGGCATAAGGGGCGTCCAGATTCACCAGCTTACCAACGGCGATGCCGATGATGTTCTGGAAGATGGAGATGATACCGGCACACAGCCAGTAAATCACCAGCAGAATGCCGCCCTTTTTCAACAGTGCAAAACTGGCGCCCAAACCCACTGTGGTAAAGAAGGCCAGCATAAAGGGGTCCTGGAAGGAGGTATCAAAATTGAAGGTAAAGCTCTTGGTCATATGTCCAGCGAACGTGACAAACATAAACAGAAAACCACCCACCACGGGAGCGGGGATGCAGTACTTGGTCAGGAATTTCACCTTGCCCTTTACAAAGTAACCGATGAGCAGCAGAACAGCTGCCATTGCCGTGGTCATAACCGCAGTCGCATTGATGTTCAGGACGTTTTCGATGGTCTCGAATGACATAATGTATTCCCTCCTATTTTTCTATGTCCTCTCTCCGACCCCTCTCCTACTCTGTTGGCCGGAGCCCCGCTGTACGCCTCCCCCGGCAGAGTACAGAGGAATTAGACGTTTCTGACGTAAGTATAGTACCCATCCATCTAAAAAACGTCTAATTTCAAAAAGAGCGTTTCAGACGGTAAGCCTTTCTGCTCCAATCCCGGCACTTCCCCGGCTTATTCCTGTTCCTTTGTGACAAAACCCAGCAGATCGGACACCAAACGAGCCGCCAGGTAGGCGGTGGTGGTGCCCACATCGTCATAGGGAGGCGCAACCTCCACCATGTCGCAGCCGATAACCCGGCTATGCTTGGCGATGGCCTCCAGCATCTCCACCGTCTCTTCATACTGGAAGCCGCCGAACATCGGCGAACCGGTGGCCGGCGCAATGGCGGCGTCCAAACCGTCAATATCAAAGGTAACATACACGTTCCCGCCAGGCGTCAGATCCTTCAGGATATTCTGAATTCCACAGGCGCGGGTCTGTTTCACCGAATAGATCTTATCCCCATAGGCACGGGCGTCTGCAAAATCAGACGGTCCGCTGCTTCCGATCCCCCGGATTCCCAGGTGAATAATCTTTCCCACATAGGGCAGTCCCGCTGCGTTGCGCATGGGCGAGCCGTTGGAGCGGGTCTGACCGCCGATGGACCGAGTCCAGTCCAGGTGGGCGTCGAACTGAATGATATCAAAGGGACCGGCGGCCTCCATCCCCTGCAGGATAGGATAGGTAACCGAGTGATCGCCGCCCAATACCACAGGCATGACCCCCTGCCGCGTCAAAATACGCACCGCCTCGGTCAAGTTTTCAAAACTGCTGTTCATATCCCCGGGAACATAGTCCACATCTCCGCAGTCTACGATTTTCCACCGGTTGGTATCCAGATACATCAGATCCCGTTCCGGATCATAGGAGCCCCCGGGCTTATAGGAAAAGCGTGTGGAAGCCACCCGGATTCCTCTGGGGCCCATGCGGGCGCCGGTCCGTCCCTGGATTGCCAAATCAAAAGGTGCGCCCAGAATGGCGATGTCTGCATCTGTATTTCTGAGATCGAGGCACAGCGGACACTTTGCAAAGCTGGCAATACCGCTGGGCGCCATGTTCACCGGGGTATGGATACTGAAGTTATTCATGGTTTCCACTCCTTTTAGACACTATTTTGAAACTTGTTTTGAAATAGTGTATTTCTGTCGAAATTATAACACTGAGAATTCTCGCTGTCAATGGCCAGCCCAGGCGCTTTGTATTTTTCACCCCTTATGCAGCGCCCTGACCGTAATGTACTTTCATATAGTATCTTCCCATCTTTATCCGGGCGGATGCTGCCCGGATGGCGCCTTCACTCTGGATCTGGCACAGCAGCCGCACCGGGCGATGGAGCTGTATGGATGGATTCCAAACCACGCATCCTGAACGGCGCATATTTCACAGGATGTCATACACGTTGTCCCGAAACATGCAGTTGCAATCTCCCTATGTTTTTTTTATAATGAAACAAAATAAAGGAGAGGTCCGCCATGTCAGATCACGCAGAAGAACGAACCCCCGGCGTTCAACAGGTCAATTCCGTCCTGCATGCTGTCCGCATTCTGGAACTGTTTGCCGCCCAGGGGCAGGAATATCTCAGTCTCACCCAGATCAGCCGTTCCCTCGGAATCCACAAAACTACCGTTTACCGTCTGCTGCGCACCTTGCAGTCTGTGGGCTGGGTTCAACAGTCCGAATCCAACGGTCAATACCGCCTCGGTTCAGGCATTCTTCTGGCTGCCTCTGCCGTGACCATCCGCCGCACCGGTCACGATCTTATCACCGAAGAGATGGAACAGCTGGCCCAGCGCTTTCATGAGATGGTGGTTCTGGCCACAGTTCATGACGGCACGGGGATCTGCGTAGATCTGGTCAAATCCCGATACAACTTGTCCATGATGACCGCCGTGGGCTATCCGGTTCCTCTGAATGCAGGAGCCACCGGAAAAACTCTGCTGGCCGCGCAGCCGGACGACCAGGTCTGCCGCCTGACCCAGCATCTGCCGGCCGCAGAGATCAGCCCGCTTCTCGAAACCATCAATCAGATCCGCACGCAGGGCTACTGTTTCAGCGAGGGGGAGGTTGACCTTGGTGCGTCGGCAGTGGCCGTCCCGCTTCATCTGGGCGACACCATATATGTTATGAGCATATCCGGTCCCGGTGAGCGGCTGCGCCAGATCGGCTATGAGTCTTTGCGCATTGCCCTTCAGGAGTCTGTCCGCCGCATTCAGCAAAAATATGTGTCGCTGATTCATTTCGGCGGTGTCTCCGGATAATTAAAATAAGGGAAGGCTGCTCCATTAACGAGCCGCCTTCCCTTACTTCATATCATACGCTGTCTGCAATCATTCCGTCATAAAATGCTTGTTCTTGCTGTACAGCTCCGAGGCACGATAGCGCTGCTGCGAAGCGATGCCGTCCCGCAGACTCTGCGAAAGCTGCTCCGCTTCAAATACATCTGGAACGCCGGAAAGAATGCGGATTCCCTGGCGTGCATAGCTGTCCGCCGGGTACGGCAGCAGCTTTTCCAAGGGGGAATCTTTCCGTTTCTCAAGATCCAGCCTGCGTCGTATGTGCATGCTGACATAACACAGGATAGCTCCCTCCAATAGAGAATCCATTCGCTGCTGACAGTCCTGTGCCTCAGCCAGGCTGATAGCCGCCAGCTCATAGTCGCCGTCCTGCGCCTGGTAATAGGCTGTAAATGCGGCAGCGGCGGTACGTCCCCATAGCTCCCCAGTGGCGCGGGCCGCCTGCCACCCCTGGAGGAACAGCATTCTGGCCTTTGGGTGGTCCTCTAACATGAATACCGTTCTGCCATAGTGGACGTAGATCCACACCATTCCCGGCCACGGTCCATCGCCAAGCAGTTCCAGGGCCTTTTTAAAATAGGCGCACGCCCCGGCATAGTCCTGTTTTTGGCGGCTGACCCGTCCACAGTCACAGTAGGCCGCGGCAAGCTGCAGCTTCACCGCAGTGGATCTGGGCTGGCGCTCCAGTGTGTCCACTGCCTCCAGCAAATAATACCCTGCCTTATCATACGCTCCGGCCAGATAGAAACACCGACCGCGCAGCCGCTGAAACTGAGCCTGCTGCAGCCGGTCTCCTCCCCGCTCCAAGAGCCTCATCCCGGTGGTGCTGTATCGCTCGGCCAACTCCTTTTCCTGTCGGTACAAAGCCGACGTAGCCAGCAGGTAGCAGGCTCTGCTCATCAAAGTGCCATCCCGTGCTCCGTTGGCCGCGCTCAGCTGGCCCAAAAGCCCGGTTCCCTTGTCGGTGTTTCCCTGAAACAGGGCAAGCCTTCCCCGGATCAGGATCAAGCGCTGTTCCAGCCGCGCCAGCACGGCCTCGTCCTCTCTCTCCCGGCGAAGGGCAGATAGTTCTCTCAGGCAGCGCTGGGCCTCCTCCTCCCCCTGATCAGGGTCCATGCACAGCGGTTCCTCGCCCCCGAAGATGGAAAACGGTTCACAGGCCCGTGCACTGTCCAGATCCAGCGCCCGAATCTGGTATTCCATGGCGTGCAGCCGGTCGCCGGCCAGTCGGAAGTGACGGGCGATTCCACGGCATGCCGCGCCTTCCCGGGGCGCCTCCTCCCACGACAGCAGCAGCGCTGCCTGCCGGTGCAGCTGCTGGCACCGGTATCCCGAAAGTCGGTGATACACCAGTTCGCGGATTCGCGGATGGGTAAAGCGGTATCCCATCCCCCGCTCCGAGCGATGTTCCTCAATGATACCACGTCCCCGCAGAGCTTCCACCCCGTCGGTCAACGCTCGGTCATCCCCCTCCAGCAATTCCAGTAAAAGTCGTCCCGGAGCTTCTTCGGGAAACACCGAGATCAACTCCGCGACGCTCATCGCAGTCTCCGGCAGTCCGGACAGGCGTTCCATCAGCAGTTCGCCCAAAGTCTGCAGTGTGGCGTCCACATCTGCACTGCGGCGATAAGCCTGGGTCAATTCAGTCAGCAAGTACAGGTTTCCACCTGTCTCCTGGTAAAACTGGTCTGCTAACCGCCCGGACGCCTCGCCGCCAAGTTCCCGGCGCAGCAATTCCGTCGTCTCCTCCAGAGACAACGGGCAAAGATGCTGGCGATGCAGCAGACCATCCGCCTCCATTGCGGAAAGGCGTGCCCTCGTGTCGGCAGGCAGATCCTCCCGGCAGGTGAGAACGGTCATCAGACCGCCTCCCTCCAGCCGGCGAAGCAATGCCTCAGTCAGCCGCACGCTCTCCCCGTCCATCCACTGCAGATCTTCCAAAATCAGCAGCACTTTTTTCCGGCGTATAATAGCCGCTACCAACAGCGCTCCATCCTCCAGCCCCTGATCCCATTGGCGCAATGCCCGCACCGAATCCTGGTCCGTTCCCTCCTGCTCCTCTCGGAAGATGGAAAATGTACGTCCCAGTCTGGCCCGCACCTGGACCGGCAAAGAAAGTCCTTCTTCCCGGGCAAAGGTCCACAGCGACAGCATGATTCGGTCCCAGGGGGCCAGCGGCAGCTCCATCTCCGACTGCAGGCAGCCGCATCGAACCACCAGCAACCCGTACCGATCAGAGCCGCGGAGGAAATGATCGATCAGCGCGCTTTTTCCAGACCCCACCTCTCCAATCAGCAATTGAGAGCAGCGGCGGGCCGCCCCTTCCGCAAAACTGTCTGCGGCCGCACGCAAAGCCGCATAGGCTCCCTCGCGGCCCACGGGGGGCTGCAGCTTTTCCCATTCCTCACCGGTCTGGGCACTGTCGTTCCACTGATTCATGATCTTATAGTAGAGCATGGTGGTGCTCTCCAGCGGGTCGGCCCCCATCTCCTCGGACAGGCGCTCCTTCAGCCGCTGATAAACCTGGGCTGCCTTGGCATATTTTCGGCACTGACGCCAGCATTCCATCAAAAATGCTGTCATTTCCTCGTCAAAAGGGTCATCCTGCAGGTATTCGACGGCCCACCGGGCCGCCCCATCCAGGTCATCCTCCGCCTGCGCCGCCCGGGCCCGCTCAGCCAGATGACCCAAGTACTGCTCATGCAGTCTTTCTCTGGTGCGCTCCAGCCACTCCTCATAAGAGAATGCCTGTTTGACGAAAAAGCCCTGCAAAAACGGTCCACGATAGGCCGAAAAATCCCCCTCCTGGGTAAAGTGGTCATAGTCACAGTCCAATTCCCAGTTATCGTTGACCACCACAATGGACTTCTGCGGTGACAGCAAAAACTCTCCGCCCAAGCATTTTTTCAGAGTATACAGCGTATTCCGCAGGTTTTTCAGTCCCGTGGCCTCATCGCAGCTCTCCCATAGCAGGGCGATCAATTCCTGTCGTGTGGCACTGCGGCGCACCGCCATATAGTATAACAGCGCGTCCGCCCGCTTGAAGGGAAAGGAAATTGGTTTACCATCCAGTTGGACACTGGGCGTCTGGAGCATGGAAATCTTCAGCATCACAATGCCTCCCGATTTTTGTTTCCTTCAGTATATCGAATTCTGCGTGCTCCGGCAACTGTCTTCCATCATTTTCTGGTTGCGGACCTCTTCGTTTCGCGGTCCTGCTCCACTTGTCAAAGTTTGGGAACTTCGTTATAATAAAGCAAATACGTTCCCGGTTTTCCGGGACAGAAATGGGGGGCTTTGCAATGGATCAGGAACAGTTGATTCAATCTATCCCAAATTTCAGCGAGGGACGTGATTTGAAAAAGGTGGAACAAATCGTGGATGCCTTTCGGGCAAAACCAGGGGTTAAATTGTTGGATTACTCGACTGACCCGGATCACAATCGATGTGTCGTCACGGTAATCGGCCAACCGGAACCGCTGAAACAGGCCATGATTCAAGCCATTGGCACCGCTGTGGAGCTGATTGACATGACCCGGCACGAGGGGCAGCATCCCCGCATTGGCTGTGTGGATGTGATCCCCTTTATCCCGGTACGCAACTGTACGATCCAAGATGCTGACCGTCTGGCCCGCGAGGTAGCGCAGCAGGCCGCACAACAGTTCGGTCTGCCCTTTTATCTTTACGAGAAATCCGCCACCGCGCCCCATCGGGTGGACCTGTCCAACATCCGCAAGGGTCAATTTGAGGGACTGTCCGAAAAAATGAAAGACCCTCTTTGGAAACCTGACTTCGGCCCCGACACCATACACCCCACCGGCGGCGCCACCGCCATCGGCGCGCGGATGCCTCTGGTGTATTTCAACATCAACCTGGATACACCAAATGTGGAGATTGCTCGGCAGATCGCTCGGCGTATTCGCAACATCGGCGGCGGACTGCACTATGTCAAGGCTATGGGGATTGCTCTGGAAGAGCGCAATCTGGCCCAGGTGACCATCAATCTTACCGACTATACCAAAAGCTCCATGTACAGTACCTTTGAGATGGTAAAAATGGAGGCTCGGCGCTATGGCGTACGCGTAATAGGCAGTGAAGTGGTGGGAATCGTCCCGATGCAGGCCCTACTTGATTGTGCGGAATACTATCTGCAAATCGAAGATTTTTCCGTCAATCAAGTGCTGGAATCTCATCTCTAAGCTCCTATTTTCCGGATTTTCCATTTCCTAAAACAGCTCTGCCCCAAACGAGAGCAGCAAAATAAAAAGGACATCCTTTCGGATGTCCTTTCGACTGTTATCTCCAAACACTATGGATACTCCACAGATGAAATCCTTCGTGGGGAAAGAAGGTATGCAAGGAAACCGTCATGGTTGTCTTGCATATCCAATCACCCGCCGCTACGGAAGTTTCGCCGCAGGTAAAACTTCCACCATAAAGCAAAAGACACCCTCTTGGGTGTCTTTTGCTTTATGGTGCGCGAGGCGGGAGTCGAACCCGCACGTCCTTGCGAACACTGGCACCTGAAGCCAGCGAGTCTACCAATTCCACCACTCGCGCATCTTATTTGCTTGTCGGCTGTGCCGTTCGGCTCA